>Ga0099364_10001311_pt1 | contig 41354 bp, 25 predicted proteins | sample TergutTh196P3_FD_73070 | JGI IMG/M metagenome (GOLD analysis project Ga0099364, IMG submission 73070) | Microcerotermes parvus P3 segment gut microbial communities from Pointe-Noire, Republic of the Congo - Th196 P3 | ecosystem: Host-associated > Arthropoda: Insects > Digestive system > Gut ...
GATCCGTATGGTCAGGGGGGCGACGGCCTCCCCGATAACCCCGCCTTGCTCCAGGCCCAGACGGATCTGGTACTTGCCCTTCTCAGTGTTGGCGGGGATGGTCACGAAGACCGCGCCCCCGGATTCAGTGAAAACAAGAGGCTCACCCACCGGGCCGGCATTCTTGCCCGTGGTCCACAGCTGGGCCGTTTTTACTTCACCCCAGCCGCCCAGGGGCCTGGCGGCCGAGGCCGAGGAGAGACGTACCTTTGCGCCGGGCAGCACGGGTTCAATGCCGCTGGCGATGGTCAGGGTCTTGGGGCTTGCGGCCAGCTTGGGGGCGTCATTTGTGACCCGGAAGCTGGCGGCGGGGGCTTTTTCCGTCTCGCCATAGGGGCGATAGCCCGCCACATCCACCTTGGCCGTGTATTTATAGTTGCCCGTGCGCTGGTTGGGGCGCAGATGCAAGCTTCCGCTGTCATATGTCGGGTGGCGGCCCTGGTCCTTGCCGGCAAAGACCAGATCCGTGACCGTCACGCGGGAGCCGTCTTCCGCTGCAGCGGTCACGGCGGCGGACAACGTCCCTTGCTCATTTGCCGAATAGAAGGCGTTGAGCGGCGCATTGGTGGAGAAGCTGATTTTGGGCCGCCAGTTCCGCAGCGTGAGGGTCAATGTACCCTCCAGGGCGACGTCCGGCCCGGCCTTGTTTTCGATGACCACGGCCACGCCCTTGTAGCTCACGTTCGCCCCGGACCCAGCCACAACTTCAAAACTGCGCCCATTAAGCACCGTGGCCGTGAGCCGGCCGTCATCACCGGTCAGTTCATCGCCGGGATTATCCAGGCCCTTGAAGTTCCGGTAGAGCCGCACCTTGGCCCCTTCTTTGATGAAAGAGAGCGAATCGTTTGCACTTTCGTCCTCGATGGAAAAGGCGATGATCTCCCCGTCCAAACGGGCGGGGTTCAGGGTGGCGGACGTGGACAGCAGGCGGACGCGGTCCGCATTGCCATCCATCTGTTTTATTTCCAAGCCGGCGTTGGCGGACAGGGGATCGCCGCCCTCCACGGGAACCGTGGCGCTAATCCGGTAGTTGCCGGCCTGGGTGCCGACCGTGGCCGTGAGTTTAGTGTTGCCCTCCGAAAAATCTATGTCCGTCAGGGCGGTGGCCGGAACGGCGGTGAGGTTCGTGAGTAGATTGATGCTCCCCGTGATGCCGGGCCCGCTGATGGTCCAGGCCAGGCCACTGAGTTTGGGGGCGGCCCCGTTTGCGGTAGGGGTTTCCAATTGCAGCACCAGCTCCGCACCCGGCCGCCGCAGGGCATAGCCAGGGTTGATCGCAAGCGAGACCGGGGGGGATGCCGCGGCGATGATGGTCACGGTCACCATATTTAAGTCCAGATAATTATCCGCCCCTGAGACGGCCACGCTGATTATGGCGGTATCGCCGTCCGCCGCCTCGGCCGTGGTGTTAAAGGTCAGTGTCCAGGTGTCTTGGTCTTGATCCACCGTCGGCGTGCCGACGATAAAGCTCTCTACCGGGTCTGTTGAAACATCCCCATAGATCGCGCCATCCGGCAGGTCGGGCAAGGTTACCGTCAGGCCTTCTTCCGCCAGACCCGCCTTGGCCACTCCGGTGGCTGTTGTTTCGCCGTCATATGGTGCCCTCGCAATGTTCACCGTGATGTCTCTTGGCTGGGTGAGCTCGTAGTTAGCCGCCGACGTGCCGCTTAGTTCTATATTTGTCTCTACATCCTTGTCATCTCCCACATTTGCGTTTTCCATGAGGCCATCTCCGAGGATGAATTCCAGCTTCCCATCATCTCCCTGGTCGGGCTCCGCCACATTATTCAATGTTCCGCCCGTAAGCTCGACTTCCCGCTTGCCTGGCACGTAGTCGCGGCTTGTGGCCTTCACGCCGCTGATGGTCAGTGTCCGGGGGGTGATACCACCCCCAGTGAAAGTGGGCGGCTGCGTGGGGGGCTCGTATTTCCAGGCATCATTGCCCTCTATGTCGTAACCCGATGGCGTCGTGCGCTGTTCGCCCACGGCCGCGCTGGCATATGCCACCGTGCCGTCTTTGACAGTCACCTCATCGAAAACCTGCTTGCCGTCAATGGATGTCACCAGACCGTCCAGTGTTGGCTGGGTCACTATGTCCGCTTCCTCGATGTCCGTGGTGCCATCGTATACTTTTTCATCAAGGATGCCGGATTCCCAGCTCAGGGATGCTTTGCCGATGGTAAAGGGGTCGGACGGATTGTTTACGCCCTGGTGGGTGGTGCTATTAATTAACGTGGCCGTCACGGTATATTCGCCGGGTTCCGTGGGTTTTGTTTCTGTCGGGCCGTATGTCGTGGCCGGGCCGCCCATCAGCGTGCCTGTGTATTCGAATCTGAACCGACCCACGTCGCCCGCATCCGCCACTGCCTGCGGTTCACCCAACTCCTCACCGTAGGTGATGCTGTCGGGGGGAGTGACGGTCACGTCCGTGTCAACAAGCGGGACAGCCACGTTCACGCCAAAGGGCAGGGTGTCAAATTGGATGGGGAGGCCAGGGCTGCCGGGGCTGCCATCGGGAGCGTCGCTTTTACCCAGGACGCCGGATATCTCGAGGACGGCGTCGGCCACATTATCCGCCTTGGTGATAATCACTTCATTGTCTTCGGGAAAGCAGACGATGTTAGCTGAACCCTTCACCTCTGTTATCTCAAGCCCCTCCGGGAAGATGACATGGACGGGATACTCCGAGGCGGCGATGGGGTCGTAATCGTAGTCATCTTTGTTCGATTTGAACTTGGGATCGTCCAGTTGGAAGAGGTTCTCGTCGAGGGTGAAAAATATATCGCCGCTATCCTGGTTCATTAAGAAGCTACCCTTATGGCCGTATGTGTAATAGCCTGTAGCGTTGCCTCGGCGAGTAATTATATTATCATATATATCCCCCCCCGTGATACAGACGATGCTGTTTTCTGATACACTTACCCCCTCAATACTACCACCGCTGACATGGACGATAGAAAAACCACTCGCGACTATGCTACTAACCGTGCCACCGCTGACATGGACGGTGGAAGAATCATACACGTCTATGCCCACAACCATGCCACGTTTAACTTGAACGGTGGAAGAATCGCTCGCATATAACATTCCATTGCCGTCGGACATCCCATCGTCGTTGATATTGATGATGGAAGAGCCATTCATGCGTATCCATTCAGGCATGCCGCGTTCGATGTTGACTACTGTGTCGTTATAAGCACTCATTGCATCCACATGGCCGCCATTCATCGTGAGCCGGATGTCTTCGTACAGTAGCATTCCACCACCATAATAATAAGAATGAGTTATCTCGCCATCACTCCCTATAATTATTTCACCCTGGCCATACATACTGATTGCAGCATTATTCCCGTTACGACATTTCGCCTCCCACACCAGCCCTATGCCTTCCGGTATTGTGAGCACAAGGTAGTTCTCGTTTTCCGCCTCACCTTGCACGGTGACCTTGGCTCTTGTCGAATCATAGGTAACCTCCAGACCGTCTACTCTCTTCAGCGCGGCTATCAGTTCTTCGACGGCTTCCGCCTCCGATCGTTCCCAATAATAGTCCGCAGTACCGTCCGTTGCCTGGACGGCAGCTTTTAAAGCCTCCCAATACACTGGTGATATGCCCGCGGGCGCCTGGCCAGAAATTGTAAACGCAGACACATTCATCTGCTGGAACTCATAAGCGCCTGCGCTGTACGGGTATCTCCATTGGAACCATAGCTCCAAGACATCATTATCACTTGAAAGCTCCACGGCAAGCTCAATATAACCGGGTGCCGATGGATCCTCAGTGTCGATAAAAAACTGCGGTATATCATAATAGAAAATCCGCCAGCCTGCGTCTACTGCGGCTGCCAGCAAATCAAATGCGGCCTCTTCACCCTCCTGGTAAAAATCATCTATCACCTCTTTAGTCATAAGCCCATCTACAGATGCATCAAATTCACGGTGTATCCTGTCCAGTTCAAAGCCGACCGCCCCGTTGACATCCTCCAGTATGTCTATTATTTCCTCCACGGTTTGGTAAAGTATGGCTTCGATTTCGGGATTAACATATATACTATCGCCGAGCTCTTTAAATTCGTAGAGTATGCTCTCTGAACTGGGCAACAATGCCTCCGCCACTGCGTCGGCATAGAGATCCACATTTCTAGCATCGACCCGTCTTCTCGACAGTACTGGATCTTCCTCCCACTCATCCGCAATAGCCACTACATTTTCCAATGCCCCGTGGAAGTCTGCTTTCATGGTCTCTGCCTCCACGAAGTCTTTTCCGCCATATGCATGATTGTCTATGACGGCGTTAACCACGCCGACCACATGTTGTGCGAGTTCAGGGTCCGGCTCTGACATCACTTCCATGCCCATCTCACCGCCACCGCCCGGCTCTTGGGTGTCTTCCATGTCCGGCCCACCGCCGCTGCCTGGCTCCTGGGTTTCTTCCATGTCCGGCCCGCCGCCGCTGCCCGGCTCCTGGGTTTCTTCCATGCCCGGCCCGCTGCCGGGCAAAATCCCGCCCTCTACGGCCCAGGCCATAAGCGGCAGGGAGCTTATCACCAGCACCAATGTCAGGGCCCAGGCGGCGATACGGTTTAGGGTTTTGCTTTTGTTTGTTTTCATCGCGTTTCCTTTCTCTTCCTTTTCAGGGTTGTGGGGGCGGTCGCCTCCGACAATTTCAAGGTTGTGGGGATGGTCGCCCCAACGAATAGCATCGAAAAAAGCGGCTCTCCCCGTGCCAAGGGAAAAGCCGCCTCTGGTCAAAACACAGATACCGCGTACCGAACAAAAAATGTAATTATGCGTTGCGAAATTTTATGCGTGGTCTGCATGGATGTCCAGCCCCTTTCCACTGTTTTTTCGCCGTCTTTGTTACGCCGTTTTTCTTATTATTATAGCGCATATGCGGATGGGATGCAAGGGGATTTTCGGGGGAATTTACCATCTTTCACCTCTTTCACCTCTTGACTTTCGTTTTACTTGGCCTTATAATCCGACTATAAAAGAGTGCCACCGATAGACGGTTCGGCCTAAGCTATAGTTACATAGAACAGCAACCTAACCCTGGCGAGCGCGGTTGCTGTTTTGCTTTTGGTTTTCTTTCGCCGTCTGGCGGATATTGATCACGGTCACGATGATACTGATGACCGTGAGGACAATATCCACGAATCCGGCTATTTACATTCGCAAATAACGTGGCCTTTCAAAAAACACTGAAAGAAAGGGATTTCCCGGTACTTCCGATGTAAGGTACATACAAATAAAATACCAAAAAGCTGACCATTGCATGGCGTGGACGGGTGGTGCGCCAAAAACTTTTCGCTGCTACCAGTTTCTGATTGCGTCTATTACTTCATCGGCGCTGTATCTGGCAGTGGGATAATTGCCATGACTACCAATTGGTTCTGATCCTTCTGGTAGACAGAAAAACTCTCCATCTCGACTGTATTCTTCTTGTATAAGGACAAACTTTCCATTTTGAATGGCGTATAACCCGCACCAGAAATCTTCACCATCCCCTTCCCCGGAAACAATCCGATTGCCTCTCTCCGTGTAAGACATATAGACAAACATCTCACTCTCCACCAAGCGGTCTCCGTAAACAGTATAGACACAAGCAACCCCGGTCGGACCCAAAAACACCAGCTCCGGCACATTGTCATCATTTATATATATCAGGTCGTATGGGTTCTCTTCGCTCCATCCGTATGACCATTGGTCCCGTAACCGCTTGTGCTCGTCTCCATTTATGTAGTCTATATACAACTGCTTCCATTTATCGCCTCCCCCGACGGGCGCGGGAGTAGGGGCAGGAGGCGGGGTAGGGGTTGGGGCCTGGCCCGCTATCAGCGGCAGGTCTTTGGCGGTGAAGGCGGGCGGGCGTGGCAGGGGGAAGCTGGCCCTGTCATCTGCGGTGACAGCGATGGAATAAAGGTAGCCGGCGGCGATGTCCGAAATTCCTTCCCAAGCTGAAACATGGGCTTCCCCGGCCTCGTTGGACCCGGCCGAGGCGACGCTGCCTTCGGACTTAAGGCCCAGGGTGTGGAAGGAACCGGCGGCGATGGATACGATATTGCGCCATTCGCCGACCCCGCTTTGGCCGAATTCATCAGACCCGGCCACGACGACCGTGCCGTCATTTAAGAGCCCCGCCGTATGATTATATCCGGCCGCCACCGCAGCGATGTCACGCCAGGCATGGACGTCGCATTGGCCTTGGTCGGCAAGGCCGGTGGCCACGACCGTGCCGTCGGCCCTGAGCCCGACGGTATGGAAGCCCCCGGCAGTCACGGCGACGATATGTGTCCAGTCGGGGAATTCGCATTGGCCGTGGTCATTGCGGCCGGTGGCCACGACGGTGCCGTCGGACATAAGCCCGGCCGTGTGATGGTCGCCGGCGGCGATGGAAATGATGTCGCTCCAGCCGGACACGTCGCACTGGCCGTGGTCATTGTTCCCGGCGGCCATGACGCTGCCGTCTGAGTTAAGCCCGACGCTGTGCCACATCCCGGCGGCCACGGCGACGATGTCACGCCAATCCGAGAGGTCGCACTGGCCATAATCATTATTTCCGCTTGCCATGACAGATCCGTCGCTCTTTAGGCCGAGGGCGTGGTGCCATCCGGCCGCCACGTTGATTACACCATCCCAGACGGAGACACCCATGCCGCCGTCCGCGCCCCCGGTCTCCACGGCAGTGCCGCCGGGGAGCTTTGGCGACGGACCAGGGTCTGGCGCTGTGGTCTGTTCCGGGGTCGGGGTCGGGGTCGGGCTTGATGCCGGGGCGGCTTGCTCATCCCCCGAAATTGCGGCCGTATGTGCCTCACCCCCGCCCGGTCCAGACAGACTGCGGAAGATGAAAAATGCCAAAACAGCCGCCACAAGCACCGCCGCCCCTATGATAAACGCTTTCTTCTTACCCCCACCGCTTGTCGTTTTCCCTTGAGGGGAGGGCAACGCCGAATCGGATGAGGAGAGCGGCGCCATCGCCGCCCTCCCACATTTATTACAGAACTTCACCCCGTCTTTCAGGGCATTACCGCAGTTTGCGCAAAAATTCATCTTTCACCTCTTGACTTTCGTTTTACTTGGCCTTATAATTTGACTATAAAAGAGTGCCACCGATAGACGGTTCGGCCTAAGCTATAGTTACATGAAACAGCAACCTAGCCCTGGCGAGAGCGGTTGCTGTTTTGCTTTTGGTTTATTTTCGCCGTCTGGCGGATATTGATCACTGTCACGATAATACTGATGACCGTGAGAGCAATATCCACGTATCCGGCTATGTCCAGTCGCATAGAGCGAGGCCTTTCCTTTTATTTTCCATCTGCATCACCTCCTTAAATGCCGGAAGTTCTCGAAATGTACTCATTTCGGCTAAAGACCGAACCGCTTACCGTTATGATGGCACTCATTGCCCCTTTCGGGGTTAGTTTTATTGTAGAACATCAGTTTGGTTTTGTCAATGGGAAAATGCAACTTTGCATTTTTATTTTTCTCGTTTCCCCCATTGACGAGTGCCTTTGTTGATAGAATATCATATATAAAAATAATGACAGTCTCCTCCGGGTATTAGTACATATAGGTGATGGTGGCTATCATATCATCGGCACGGCAAGCGTTATAACTATACAAAGCATCATACAAATACAAAGCCCTTGACCAATCAAAAGCCGCAGCCAGTCTGTCCTGATATTCTGTTTCGTAAACGGCCTGTCCATCCCATGTATATACGTAATCTATGACCGACGTATTATCTTCCGCTCCCCACTTGCCGGAGTGGATGATACTGACCTCGCCGTCCTGAATGGAGCAGACCGTGTCGAAGTAATTATCCATACGGCCGCCCTGGAGAAGAAAGCGGTTTTCTTTCACAAGGTAGTAAGTAATGTCACCCAGCATGTCATCGAGGTTGATAGCCTGCAATGCACCAGCAGAAACAGTGAACATTTGTCTGTATCCACCCGCGGGAACGTGGTAATATACCAGCAGTTCGGGGATGTCGTCACCATCGATGTAGGCTAGGGCATAGGTGATGACTGGACTCCCCCATTCCTCGGCTCCGTCCTCGATTCCGTTTATGGCATCAATATATAAGGGTCCCCATATCCGGGCATCGATGGGGTCTGTGTTCGTGCCACCCGGCTGACCGTCAGTGGTACTCGGTGTAGATGACACGGTGCCATCACCCACGTCCGATTCCGGATCCAGATTCAGCCACAAAGCGGGGCGAACACCACCGTCGGGGCTTCTGACACTGGCACCAACGAGGTTCAGCGTGCCGACATTGCGGACAAAGGCGGCATTTAAGCTATTGTCGCTGGGCGAACGCAGCCACCACCACGAAGCCTCGCCGTTATCACGTGTCGCCCTGCGGGCATCATTAAATTGGTCATCAATGGTATAAGCGTCCTCGGGACGATTCTCTAATTGACCGCTGTCACCGAAATAACGCACGACCTCATCGAGGCTCAAGAGAAAAATATAATCGGTCGTATCGCTACCGCCCGGCGTACCGAACCACGGATTATCAGCATTGGCGTTTCGCGTTTCCGCGATTATATTCCGCTCTGCTGCGGTGAAACTTTCCAGGAATTGCCCGTTTAAGTATTGCCGGATTTCACTTTCTGCCCATGTTGGATATTCATGATCGTTATGGTATTGTCTCTCATACAACACATATTCCGAGATGACCAATGCCTTACCGTCTTTTACTTCCAGCACCCGCCAATCATAACCGCCGAACTCGATGATATCACCCACGTCCGGCAACGGTTCCGAGGTCGGAGTCGCTTCCGGGGTCGGTTCCGGGCTTGATGCCGGGGATGCTTGTTCATCCTCCGAAATGACGGCCATGTCTACTTCTTCCCCATCATTAGCAAAGTACGCCCCGACAAGCGGCAGTTTGTCGAAGCCATTGAAATAGCCATAAGCAGAAATCCCGGCGACGAGCAGCAATAAAATAGCAATCGTTATCGCCACCGTCTTCCGGCCTATAGCCTTTTTCTTTCCGCCTTCTTCTGGCCTCTCCAACGAAATTGGCGTTTGCCCGTTGACATCCGCCGCCGTTCCACACTTATTGCAAAACTTCGCCCCTTCTTTCATGGCATTGCCGCAGTTTGTGCAAAATTTCATCTTTCACCTCTTGGCTTTCGTTTTACTTAACCCCATGCTGTAATTTCCTTTACTCATTCGCTAACCCATACAAATAGTAAGCCTCGCCAAGTGCAAATTCTTGCAATTCCAAATACCGGTCCAGGTCATGGCGATTGTCATAATTTTCCGCTTGGTTGGCATCGCGGGCATCCGGACTGTGACGCCAGCGGAATAGATTCTCCTGCCAAAAGTAAAGTCTATGGGCATCATCGCCCTCAAGGTAGGCAAAAATCAGTTTTCCATCCTCGAAATTGTATGTCCGCGCATAAGCGGAGTCCCCGGTATTGCGAGTAACTTCTATCATTTTCACCTGGCCATGGTCTAAGAAAGCCTTCATTCCCCCTCCCAAGCTTATTTCTTCATATTGCCCCGCCGCCATCGCTTCGCGGTCGGTCTGCCAAATTCCTCGTACGCGAGTAATTTCCGCTTCTATGGACTCATCGGCCAGCATGGGACGTGGACTTGGTTCCGGCGGCTTAACAACATCGCCCCCGGTGACATTGTTTCCATTCTGACCGCCTCCGCCTGCGATGACATCACCGGATTCTGCCGTATGGTCCAGCCACATGGCGGGGCGAACACCGACGTACTCACTACCGACCCATTCACCACTGACGAACACTTGGCCGTCATCATCGACAGCGGCGGCGAAACTACCACGACCGCTGACACCGGGCGACCGAAGCCACCACCACAAAGCCTCTCCGCTAGTGGTTCTAGCTATGCGGGCATCATTAAATTGGTCATCAATGGCATAAGCGTCCTCGGGCTGATTCTCTAATTGACCGCTGTCACCGAAATAACGCACGACCTCATCGAGGCTCAAGAGAAAAATATAATCGGTCGTATCGCTACCGCCCGGCGTATCACGATCATAACTGCCCCATGTACCGAACCACGGATTATCGGCATTAGTGATTCGCGTTTCCTCGATTTTATTCCGCTCTATTGCGGTAAATCTTTCCAGGAATTGCCCGTTTAAGTATTGCCGGATATCACTATCTGCCCATGTTACCCCTTCATAGGGTTCATCGTCATGGTATAGCCGCTTTTCCAACACATATTCGCTGATCACCAGCGTCTTTCCGCCCTCCACTTCCAGCACCCGCCACTCATCACCGCCGAACTCGATGATATCATCCACGTCCGGCAACGGTTCCGGTTCCGGGGTCGGTGTCGGGGGCGGTTCCGGGGTCGGGGTCGGCGTGGCTGTCGGTTCCGGGCTTGATGCCGGGGAGGCTTGTTCATCCTCCGATATGGCAGCCATGTCTGCTTCTTCCCCATCATTAGCAAAATACACCCCGACAAGCGGCAGTTTGTCGAAGCCATTGAAATAGCCATAAGCAGGAATCCCGGCGCCAAGCAGCAATATAATAACAAGCGTTATCGCCACCGCCTTGCCTGATGCCTTCTTCCCCCCGCCGCTTGTCGTTTCCTCTTGAGGGGAGGGCAAGGCCGGAGCGGATGAGGAGGGCGGCGATAGCGCCGCCGCACCACACTTATTGCAAAATTTCACCCCTGCTTTCATGGTGTTGCCACAGTTTATGCAAAAATTCATCTTTCACTTCCCCCTATAACTTCTCCCCGCACTCATCACAGAACAGACTTTCCCCTGCCACGTACTTACTGCCGCAATTACTGCAAAATGAGGGTGGGGCTTCGTATGCCGCCGACTCGGCCGGGATAAGGTTCTGGCCGCAGTTTATGCAAAAGCCGTCCACGCCCGGCGTGTAGGGAGTTCCGCATTGGGGACAGGGCGACTGGCCGGGGGCGGGGGCAGGCTGTGGCCTGGCGGCAGCGGGTGGCCTTACCTGTGTCGTGGCCTGATACATATGCGGTGTTGGCGCCGCCTGGTTTTGCGGCTGCGGGTGCATGGGGTAAGCGGCCTGTTGCTGTGGGTGGTTTTGCGAAGCCATCTGCTGGTGCAGCATTTTACTTAACATTTCCGCTTCTTCGTCATACTTTTGTATGATTTCATTGATTTTCACCTCTTTTTCATTGATTTGCGTATCCAAGGCGGCAATCTCGGCAAAGGGTTTGGCAAAAGCATCGTCGGGCAACCAGCCATGTCCCCGATTGTCAAAGACCACCCTGCCGACCTGGCAGAGGATACCATCCCGCCGCAGGCTTGCCTCGCGGATTTCAGCCTGCACGGCACTCACCAGACTTTGCTTTTTGAACTGGATGTTCTCGATTTCCTTTTGCAGTTTCTTGGCCGGATTATCACGGCCCGTCAGTTTGTCAAACATACTTTCCATCTTTTTTTCCTCCTTTGGCTATCCGTGGACGCACGGAGTGCGCCCCTACGTTTGTTCTTTGCTAATGTTCCTTGCTTATGCCCCGCAACACCAATGCCGCCAGTGCGGCAAAAAGGGCGGCGAAGACGAGCAGGATAAACCATGTCCTTAGTTGATGACCGGCATTGAACTCAAAAAATGCCTCGAACTCATTAACGACCCGCAAGCCTTCCTTGGTGATTGTGTCGAGACTGTTCAGATTGGCCGTCGTGCCATAGCCCTCCATCGACCAGCGACAGACGGCGAAAAACGATATCGCCTCCGTCGCCCCTGACAATTCGAAAATCAAGCCGGAAAAAAGTAGCTGCGGCATCAAAAGCAGCGGGGCTACTGTCATCGCCCGGTCGGTGTTTTTAAATAAAGACGAAACGAAGAGACCCATGCCGGCGGCGGCCAGTGCCGTCAGGAAGGTGGTCAGCAGCAGTTCGGCGTATGGGCCAAGCAACACGCCCGCCGGGGGCAAACCGACCATCAGGGCAAAGACCGTGACCAGCAAAAATGACTGGATGGCACACATGACCGCCATCGCCAGTATTTTCGCCAGTATGTAGGCATCGAGCCGCAGACAGGTCATGTACTCGCGTTTCAGGATATTGCGTTCCCTACAGACCTCCTGGATGGCGTTCAGGATACCGATCCAAAACGCCGAACAGGACAGGGCAAACAGCAGGCTCTTGGTGATGCGGTAGTCGTCATATTGGTCGCCATTGGCCACCAGCGAGATCAACAGGGCCAGTAGCGGGGCCTGGGCAATGAGCAACAATAGCCTTAGCCGATCATTTGACAAGATATGCAGATTCCGCCCGAACAGGACGGGGAGCTGCTCGTGCCACTTGCGTTTCGTCCCGCGTGCGGCCATGCCGGGGGCCTGGGCACTCTGTCCTGCGCCCTCCTGCCGCTCGCGATATTGCTTATGCCAGCTCCCGGCATCGCCGCCGATCAGGTTATATACATCGACGATGTCACTGACACCGAAGAAGTCCAGGGCCTCGTCATGGCTGCCATAAAAACACAGCAGCCCACCCGTGCCCATGAAAGCGATGCGGTCGCACAGATGGAGATTCAAGGTGCTGTGGGTGACAAAGACGACCGTCTTGCCGGCGGCGCACATCTTCCGCAGGGTCCTGACCAGATTGCGTTCCGTGCCCGGGTCGAGGCCGGAGGCCGGTTCATCGAGGAAGAAGAGGTTGGGGTCGGACATCAGTTCAACGGCGATGCTGGCCCGCTTCCTTTGTCCGCCGCTCAGTTTCTTGATCAATGTGTCCTTGCGTTCGGATAATTCGACCGCCGCGATCACTTCTTCGATGCGCTTATTGCGTTCTGCCTCGGAGATGTCACTGGGCAGGCGCAGCCGGGCCGCATATTTTAACATGTCATGGACGGTAAGGTTATCATAAACAATGTCCGACTGCGGCACATAAGCGATGATGCTTTTGAAGGCCTGGTAGTTTTCATACAGATCGACGCCGTTGACGCTGACCATACCGGCAGTCGGCTTGCTGTAGCCACAGAGGCAATTCATCAAGGTCGATTTGCCCGCCCCGGAACCGCCGATGATGGCGACCATCTCGCCGGGAACTATGGCCAGATCGACATGGTCACAAATAATCTTATTATTCCCCACCTTTTTGACCAGGCCGATGCCATCGACGCTGATACCCCGCTTGAAGCAACAATACGTAATCTTCTCCTGGGAAAAAATCAGCTTCGAGTTGGTAATCAGGATCATGTCCTTTTCATGCAACTGCACCCTGCCGTGTATTCTTTTGCCATTGACACTGACCCCATTGGTGCTGTTTTGGTCGCCGAGATAATAAATACCGTCCTTTTCGCTGATGATGGCATGGTGCTTCGAGACGCTGATATGGTCAAGGATGATGTCGCAATCCGCGTCCCTGCCAATCCTTATCGCCCGGCCACGGCAGTCAGCCAGGGGAAATGTTTGCCATGCCGTCTCGCTTTCAAAAGAAAAAATCAGGAGAACGCCGTCGCCGGTCGTCTCGACCCCGTCGTCAATCCTCAGTATGTCACCGTCATCCAGGGCCTTCGTCTGTATGGCCTGTCCGGCGAAAATCAGACCATTGGTGCTTTGCAAGTCGCCGATATGCCATCTGCCACCGAAGAAGCGCAGTTGTCCGTGACGGCGCGAGACATACCTTGACTCAATGACGATGTCATTCGCCTGGTCGCGGCCGAAAGAGACCGTCCCCAAGGGAAAGGCGGACAGGTCATACTCCTGCGGGGCTTTGGCCCCGTCGAAGACGGTCAGGTGCATGGATGCCGATGGCTGGGCGATGTCCGGCGGCGGGGACGTTATATGGGTGGTTTGGTTCAGGTCGTCGTGGGGCATGGGGCCTCCTTTAATCGGTGGAGAGGATCATGTCGGCGAGGACGAAGTTTGTTGGGTCTCGGGTGTCTTGATTTGCAGCAATGTGAAACTTGACTTGGATCACGTCGGTAACCTCGACGGAAAAGGGCTTTGCCGTGTCACCGGAAGCCACATCATAAGTCGCCAACAGTACTCCGTCTCCGTAGACATTGATTATTACTCTGGCAGAGGCGTGAATACCGTCCAAAGGTCCGTAAGTACCCGATAATTCCCCATAGCCACCATCAATGTTATAACAGGCCAGATACCATGTGGCATAACGGTCATTCCCCATGAGTCCATTGTCATACTCCACTCCCATCATCATGGCCGGTTCCGCCCGCGACAACGGACGGCCATTGACAATGCGATAGGCACTGATATCACGCCCAAGCACGGGACTGGTGGTATAAAGGCCTATCGGTTCATTGTAATGACTCGTTATTTCTGCTTCGGAAGAAAAGACAACGTTCGCCAAGGCATACTCGCCTGCTGGTGAATAATATGAAGCATTGTGTGTAAATTCAATAATCAGCTGATTTATCTCTTCTATATTGATGGTCAACGCAGCGATGGGGTCATCAAACAACATCTCATGTGTTGCGAGTATCCTGCCATCACCCCAAATGGTCAACGTCACGTTGGCAGTGGCCACGGTCGGATTATCTGTCGGACCATATAGGGCTGACATATATTTATAGTTACCATCGGTGTTAATATAAGCCCGCGCCATACCGTCCCTATAGCTGTTATAGTCCGTCCGTAAGCCATTTTCATACACTGCCCCCATCATTTCAACGGGGCTTTCCCTGGAAAACATGACGACCTTCTCCATCTGATAGGGCATGATGACCACCCCCAGCGCTGCCGGCCGTCTGGCCGTATAGTCCGCGATCATCGCCCTGACATCGCCCTCATTCGCATAACCCGACTTATTCAGTAACTCAATTGCCTCGTCATATTTATGCCCTTCCGCCAGGCTGCTTGCATGAATCATGTAATTACTCTTTGCAGCATCCTGGATGTCAGGATTACCAGGATGCAAACGCATTACTTCTGCCAAAACTTGCTGCGCGACATCATAGTTACCATTGCGTGTAAAAGCATTCGCCTCTGCCAGAACCGTACTAATGTGCCTTGCTTCAGTATCGGATAAGGCCCGGCTGACCTGGCTGTCGTCCGGATATGCCGTATGCAGACTTCGCAGGTCACCGATGGCTTTTTCATATTCGCCGTCATCCGCCAGGCCAAGGGCGGCGGCGACCCTGTCATCGACATCCAACTGGATGTAGCTGTCACGCTGTTGTGTCAAATCCGGGTCATTGCCGATGTCAGCCAAGGCTGCATCAATGAGGGCCACGGCGGTTTGGTAGGCTTTTTCGTCGGCGAGGCTTTGCGCCTCTGCCAAGGTGGCATTTTTATATTCCGTGACGGCTTTCGCATGACCGGTCTTGGCCTTCTCAAAGTCCGGGTCTTCCTCGATTACCAGCCCATATTGCTTCATTGCCCCCGGATAATCACCCTCGGCGAAGAGAGCCTCGGCATAATCAAAAGCGACATGGGAATCGTTCATGTCTTCCAAAAATAGATTCGCGTCATTGATTGCTTCTGTCAGGCTACCCAGACGAAAACGCGCCATCGTCGACATCTCCATTTTGGCGGTGTTATAGTCAATCTCGCGGGCAGCAAACTCCGCCTTGATTTTATCGATGCGCTTCATCAGGGCCGCTTCCATCACGGCCGCGTCCACGTCTCCTTCATTGTAAATCGACAATGCCGCGTCATAATCCAGTGAGTCCAGGGTATTGATGATGCGGTCAATCGGGCTTTCAGCGAGGAAATAATAGGCCGCAGTACCTAGCAGGGCAAGCAAGGCTATGACGATAATGACGGCGGGGGCTTTTGATTTTTTCTTTTTCTTCTTTTTCTTTTCATGGCCGAATGTCTGAACGGCGGCTTGTGGCTGTGGGCTGGGTACGGCAGCTACGGCGTGGCCGGCGCGGCGGACCGCGACCGTGCCATCGAATGTGTCATCCGCCCCGGACGGAACGGACAGCGCCGGGGAGGCGGAGGGCGTATCCCCAGCGAGGGAGGCGGAAGGCACGAACTTCGATAGCGACAATCCGTGTTGCAGGGCTTCGAGGGTATTGATGAAGTGCCTGGGCAACGCAAATCTGTCATGGGGATGCACGGCGCAGGCTTTAAGGAGTATCTGCGCCATCGAGTCACTGGCTTCGCTGGGCGCGGGCAGGGTTTCGCCCGCCATCCGCCTGTCTATCGCGTCTTTCCTTTCCTGATATCCTATCTGCTCCGCATAGGGGTCGAGGAAGGGCAGACGGTTATTATTGAGCAATTTATATAGGACTATCCCCAGCGAATACGTATCGACCGTCGCGTCGTAATGACGGCTGTTTAGGACCTCCGGGGCCATGTAGTTGTAAGTGCCCTTTTGGGACATGTCGCCCGCCGCCTTTTCCCGTTCGCGGGCAATGCCGAAATCACCCAACTTAAAGTGACCGAAAGGGGAGACAAAGATGTTTTCCGGCTTTATGTCACGGTGAATGATGTTTTTTTGGCCGCACAGCTCGAGGGCGGCCAGGATGTCCAGGCCTATTTTGATGACTTCGGCCTCGCTGAGTTTCCTGGCGCCCACATACTCGTTGAAGCTGGTCAGCAGCTCCATCCTGATGAAGATGTCCCAGCCGACGGCATCGGATTTTTCCAGTACCCGATAATCCTCGACGTGGACGATGTTCGGGCTGCCTTTCATGGATTCCATCAGCTTGATCTCGTTCACGATGTCCGAAACGGCCCCCTCGAAATAGGAAGTCGCCGCATTGTCGCTCATGCCTTCCGAGCGCAGGGCATTTAACTCGGCACTGGATTGGGGAATAGACACGACTTTGATGGCTGAATAGGTCGTCAGGCCATGTTCGGTGCGGACGGCCTTATAAACCTTGCCGAACGACCCCTCGCCCAACAGTGTTTCGTTTTTCCATTCCGGCCATACCTGTTCCAATCTCTCAATGCTCATTTACCCTCTCCTTCCATGCGGCCAGCGCCGCCGTCTCTGAACATCGCATAAAATCACGGTGATATTATCCACGCCGCCGTTTTCCAAGGCTTTTTCGACTAACACGCTCACACATTCGTCCGTATGGCGGTGTTTATTCAATATTTCTTTTATCTCCATTTCATTGACCATATCAGTCAATCCATCGGAGGCTATCAGGTATCGGTCGCCTTCCGCATATGGACCTTTGGCAATATGCGGGGCGATGACGAACTCCGCTTCCGGGATGCCCAGATGCTGGGTCAGGGGCGGTTTGTGCGGCCCGTCCGTCTTGGCGACATGGTCATGTGATACCTGCACAAGTGTAGCGGCACTGTACCACAAAATCTTGCTGTCGCCGATATTGGCAACATACACGGCATCGGGGAAAAAGGCGACAAGGGCAAGCGTCGTTCCCATCGAAGCGATGCGCTTTTTCGTGGCATAATCACATATGCTTTCGTTCATCTGCCGGCACATCTGACCCAAAAACTCCGCCGGCGGCTTATCTGTCCGCTCGCCGCTGTGTTCATCGAAGGCTTGCGCGGCCAAGAACGCGGCCATTTCACCATGCTGTTCCCCGCCCATGCCGTCGAAGACGGCAAAAGCCGGGCATCCGACACTCTCGACCAAACCGCTAAGCCCCCCGTCCAAACCCTCATTCTCCGCGTCCAGATATTTGCCTGCACACCAAAAGTTATCCTGGTTTTGGCTGCGGACATGTCCCCTCATGCAATGGACGGCGTAGTTTATCATGTAATTCATGTGTTTGATCCCATACTTTGGTCATTTGCAATGGCGTAGCATCAGTACGTTATGGTATATATGAATAAATCTCCGAAAAAGCCACCCCGTCCGTCGAGCGGTACACGGCTCTTTCACTGCCATCCCTCACCGTGACGACCACATCGAACATGCCCGCCTGCACCGACGTGACATCACCATTAAAACCGCCCACGCGTCGCCCGCGTTCACCGCTGGATACAAACAATTCGCCATCGCTGATATAGAAAAGCACCTCACCCTTGTATAACTCATAGGACACCCCATCAATTTCTCCATCAGTGACCAAAACACTCTTCCCGTCGCCTTTTTGGTAACGCAGTTCATACAGGTCATCCCGTTCATCCTCCGTTACATAGAATACGGCGTCTCCCTTAGCCGTGGACAAAAACCATGTTGAAGTTTCTTCGGTCAACCTGAGCGGCTCGGCGTTCCTTTTCGTGCCATTCACTTTGAATAATCTGTTGTTTTCTCGTAGATATGTTATTGTCTTCCCGTCATTCGCCACATATGCAGTATCCACACTTCGTGCGACGCTTTGTGCTTCGTGCTTTTTATCTATGTTGACCAAAGCGTCATCTCTGTTTACATAAAATGTATTGGAAAAATCCTTTATGCCCAGGACCCTGACGCGGCCATAAGCGGAAAAACCGGCCGTGCCCTGCGGCATGACAAAATAGTATACACGCCCTGATAACCCCGTCCGCTCGCCGCCGCCCAAACTCACATATGTTCTGCCGCCGGATTCATACACCACCTGCGATAAATCGGTATTAAAATAAACATCCCGGGGATCATCACCCAACTTTATGCGTGAATCCTCATTGTATTTTTTTTGGACATGAAATGTGGCTCCCTGCTCTCCCTGCCTGGTCAAATAAATGAGTCGCGCCCCGTCGGCGATGGCAAGCGGGTACATATTACGGCCCAGTTCGTGTGCTGCCCCATCCCAGGCCATGCCGGTATATGCGGGATTACCGTCCCGCCAGTTCCCGCCGATTGTAACGTAAGCGACCGTCTGACCGTCGGGTGACAGTGTCGCTGCCGCTCCCTGGTAGAAATCCATCGTCACGGCCTTCGTCGTCCCCTTCGAGAAAAGCCGCAGTTCGGCAGGTTCGTAACTTGACAGATTACGCTCGTAAATCGTGAAGGCGATGCCGTCGCCGGAAGCCGACAGCCAATAATCCTCAATCCCGTCGTGTATCAATCGCTCCCGCTCATCGAGCATGTACAGTAAATAACCATCCGCGCCATCCCTTATCCTGACCGCTGCTTTCGTCCCGTCGAGACTGGTCTGGTAATCCACCAAATCACCCTCTATCTCAATTTTCGTACCCTTATGGGGGATGATGGCAACGACATCGCCCGCCTGACGGACGAATACGACGCCCTCTGCCTTGATGTATTGATCGGGACGCGATAATATAATGACCGTTATCACCACAATGGCTAAAGCGGCGGCGATTATCAGGGCAAACCTATGTTTTTTCAGCAAAGTCACGACATGATTCATTATCCTTTGCCATTTTGCATTGGCTGCCGGGCCCATGTTTTGGGTATCATAATTCTGATAAGCCACTCCTTCTGTTTCCTGGGTAGTTGTGCTACCGCCGCAGAGGTTACAGAATTTCGCCCCCGGCGGCAAGATGGCGTTGCATTTGCTGCACTTAGTCGTGTTCATTTTTTCTCCTTTCATCCTCGCCAACACACATTCACTTCTGGCACCCCGCCACCCCGGACAGCAAAACCTCCCCTGCCATCCAAAGCGATGGAAACGGCGAATTCCCGCCATTTAGAGAAATCAAAAACGGGGTACGAGCGTGTCTTGCCACTCATACCCCGCTATAAGCAAAAGGCCGCAAACCGCCCACACACCCATATCATTGTAAATGACCCTCATTTACCTTATAATATGCTTGTGTGTACCGCAGTTTACTGTATTGTGTGGCAGCCAAAGTGCCATACCTTGCCCGGCCAAGTTACAGCTTCGCCGGGTGGTACACCTTTTGTCTTTGATTTCTCTGATTGAATTATAACGTATGTGTGGTGGGGGTGCAAGAGAAAAAAATGATACTGTGTTAGCGTGATTATTTCCACCTCAAAACAAAATCAAATACCTGCCATCACCCACGGCAAACACTTCCTCCGCCTCCAGCAGCTCTTCTTTGCTTAAGCCTTCCAAATCCAGGCCCTCATCCAAAAAATGCTCCCACACTCCATCAGCCGAGGGCACGACTATCGCCATGCTCTCCTCTAAAAATGCCTCGGCCTCCCCCGGAGTGGTGGCCACTGGCTCGGGGAACAGCTGCCCTTGTTTTTGCAAAAAGCAACTTAAAACCACATCATCATATTCGCTCATAGGCTTCCTCCAGCATTGCGATGGCCTTCCTGATGCGCACAAGGCTCTCCTCTTTCCCCAAAAGCTCCATTATCTGCGTCGCCCCGGCCAAAGTCGCCTCCCGCCCCGAAAGCGCTATTCTCAGCGGCCACATCACATAGCCGGGCTTATACTGCCTCTCTGCCGCGAAGTCGCCCAGCAGTCCATGCAGGGCGTCGTTTGTGTAATCCGTCCATGCTTCCAAAATGGGCAAACATTCGCCCAGCACTGCTTTTGCGCTCCCTGCCGTCGTTTTCATTTTTTTATGGCTGTATAAATCCATGCCATATGGCGGCAAATCCGCAAGAAAGTCTATCATGGCGGGGATGTCCGACCACAGCTCAATCCGGGTCTTTAGCATCGCGGCAATCTTAGTAAGGTCAAAACCCGGGCCCAGCGTTTGCTCCATATAGGGTTTGGCGGCCTCGAAAAAGGGCTCAAAGTCCATCGCTTTTATGTATTCGCCATTCATCCAGCGCAGTTTGGCACTGTCGAAGACGGCCGGGGACTTGGATATGCGTTTATAGTCGAACTTAGCCACCAGCTCGTCCAAGCTAAAAATTTCTTGATTATCCTCCGGGCTAAAGCCGAGCAGGGCGATAAAATTCACTATTGCCGCCGGTATATAACCCAAAGCCAGCAAATCCTCAAAGGAGGCATGGCCCTCGCGCTTGGACAGCTTTTTATGCCCGGCGTCGGTAATCATCGGCAGATGTATGTAAGTAGGCACGTTCCAGCCAAAGGCCATGTACAGGCGATTGTACTTCGGGGCCGATGAAAGATACTCATTGCCGCGCACCACATGGCTTATTTCCATCAGATGATCATCCACCACATTGGCAAAGTTATAGGTGGGAAAGCCGTCGGACTTAATCAGGATCATGTCGTCCAGCTCACTATTTTCGATGCTTATCTCCCCGTATAATTCATCATGGAAGGTGGTGCGCCCCTCTTTGGGGTTATTTTGGCGGATGCAATATGGCATGGCGGCATCCAGATTTTTTTGCACCGTGGCAGCTGTAAGCGTAAGGCAATGCTTATCATACACGCCTATTTCCTTGCCGCTGCCGGTATCACTTCTTAAAGACGCCAGGCGTTCCTTGTCGCAAAAGCAATAGTAGGCTTCACCTTTTGCTATCAGTTCTTCGGCGTATTTTTGGTATATGCCCAGCAGCTTACGCTCACTCTGCACATAGGGCGCATGCGCCCCGCCCACCACCGGGCCCTCGTCGCTTACCAGGCCGGCTATCTCCAGGCTTCTGAATATGTTTTCCACCGCACCTTCCACAAAACGTTCTTGGTCCGTGTCCTCGATGCGCACGATAAAGTCGCCGCCCGCCCTTTTGGCAATCAAGTATTCATAGAGGGCCGAACGGAGGTTGCCGACATGCATCTGCCCGGTCGGGCTGGGGGCAAAGCGGGTTCTGATTGGGGTCATGTGTGTTTCTCCTGTTAACTCTAAATTCGTAATTCCCGTTGTCGTCATCCCGCAAAGTTTCTATGCGGGATCCCCTGCGTGAGTCGATTCCCCAATTAAGGGGACCCCGCATTAAAGATTTGCGGGGTGACGAGATTATTTTCTCCTCAATTCTTTATCTGCCCATAATACGCATCCGCGCCATGCTTGCGGTTATAGTGTTTTGCTTGCAGGTGCTTGGGGGCCGGCTCTATGGCGGGGTTAAGCTGCTCGGACAGATAAGCCATCTTTGCCACTTCCTCCACCACAACAGCGTGGTCCACCGCAGTGAAGGCATCCTTCCCCCAAGTAAACAGGCCATGATTTTGGCAAATTACCGCCGGCACCACCCTGGGGTCCTTGCCCATGCGGATGAATTCATTGACCAGCATCCGTCCGGTGTTTTCCTCGTAGTTTATCTCAATTTCCTCTGCGTCCAGGCATCTTAGGCAGGGTATCTCGCCATAGAAATAGTCGGCATGGGTGGTGCCATAGCAAGGTATGGCACGTCCGGCCTGGGCCCAGGATGTCGCGTAGGTGGAGTGGGCGTGGACCACGGCGCCCGCCGCCGGAAAAGCCAGATATATTTCCAAATGGGTGGCCGCGTCGGAGGAGGGTCTTAGCTCCCCTTCCACCACCTTGCCATCCATGTCCAGCACCACCATGCTTTCCGGGGTCAGTTTTTCATAATCCACCCCGCTGGGCTTAATCACGAACAAGCCGCTTTCGCGATCCGCGGCGGACACATTACCCCAGGTAAGGCGCACCAAATCCAGTTTTGGTAAAGACTTATTTGCCTCGCATACAACTGCTTTCAGATCTTCTAACATATTTTCCTCCCTATTTGTTATGTAACCCAGAAGAACGCAAAAATGCGAAGCATTTTATGTGTTCTTCTAAAAAACTTAGAAAATCTTGGCCCAGCTTTTTGGGCCTTAGATTTTCAAGTTTTCAACTGCCGCCCGCTCTATCGCCAGGCCTTCTTTATAACGTTCTATAAATATCTCGAAACTCTTTGCATATTCCGCATCCGGCAATACCTGGCCGCCCTTTTCACCGACAAAAATCCTCTCCGTCAAAAAGTCGGCCAGACTCTCATCCGCTTTTTTCGTCCGTGTATAGGCCGCCAGCAGGGCAATACCCCAGGCGCCGCCCTCACCGGCCGACTCCATCACCGCCACCGGCACACCCAGCGCCGCCGCCAAAAACGCCTGGGCCACGCCGGCGGTCTTAAACAGGCCGCCATGCCCGTATATGCACTCCACCTTCACACCCTCATCCTTTATGAGAATATCCAGGCCGATTTTCAAGGCCGAAATAGAGGAAAACAAATGTGTGCGCATGAAGTTTGCCAAGTTAAAATCGCCATCCGCCTTGCGGACAAAAAGCGGCCGGCCCTCGCTAAATCCGGTGATATGCTCGCCGGAAAAATAGTTATATGCCAGCATCCCCCCCGTGTCCGTGTCGGCCTCCAGCGCTTTTTTATATAAGAGTTCAAAGAGTGCGTCCGGCGTGAGCGTGGCATCCAGCATATCGGCAAACTCGGCAAAAAGCTTGACCCAGGCGTTTAGGTCGGAGCTGCAATTATTACAATGCGCCATCGCCACCAGGCTGCCATCCGGCGTGGTGACCATATCTATCTCATGGTAGACCTTTTTCAGCTCCTCCTCCAGTACTATCATCGCAAAGACGCTGGTTCCCGCCGATACATTGCCCGTCCGTTTTTCCACTGAATTAGTGGCCACCATGCCGGTACCGGCGTCGCCCTCGGGGGCGCAGAGGGCCATGCCCGGCACAAGAACCCCACTGGGATCCAGCAGCCTTGCGCCCTCGGCAGTAAGCTTCCCCGCCGCCTCACCGGCCAGCAAGGTCTTGGGCATAATATCCCGTAGTTTCCACGGGTAGGCCCTGTCGCTTATCAAGCGGTCAAACTTCTCCACCATCTGCGGCGCATATGCGCTGGTACCCGCGATGATGGGAAACATCCCCGAGGCATCACCCACGCCAATCACTTTTTCGCCCGTGAGCCGCCAATGGACAAAAGCGGCCAGGGTAGTGATGTAATCTATGTCCTTCACATGTGCTTCCTGATTAAGTATTGCCTGGTACAGATGGGCAATGCTCCATCTTTGGGGTATGTTATAGTTAAACAGTTCGGTCAAGAAAAGCGCCGCCTCACCCGTGGAGGTGTTGCGCCAGGTCCGAAAGGGGGTCAATAGCTGGCCATCTTTGTCAAAGGCCATATAGCCGTGCATCATCGCGCTCACGCCGATACTGCCGATATTTTTTAGGCCCATGCCGTATTTTTTTCGCACATCGGCCAGCAAAGAGGCGTAGCTGGCGGACAGGCCCTCATATATATCGGAGAGGCGATAGGTCCAGACACCGTCTGCATAGCGGTTTTCCCAGTCGTGCCCGCCCGTGGCCAGGGGGCTGCCGTCCGCCGCGGCCACCAGCACGGCCTTTATGCGGGTCGAGCCCAGTTCAATGCCCAGGGCCGTATTGGCGTTTAGGATGCATTGTTTTGCTTCTGTTGGGTTCATTTTATCCTCCATTATCCTTTTATCTTTTCTGCTGCCACATCCAGCGTACTGATCACCTTGTCGCACCAGGCATCAAAGTCCGGGTCCTCTTTTTGCAACAGCGGATGGGACAGGACATAAAATATCGTTTCACGTATGCCCTGGTCGAAGCGCTTTTTCGCCACAAAGCCCGGCACCAAGCGCTTGAGCTTCGTATTGTCAAAGACAACGGAGTTGGCCTTGTCGCCCGTCAGGGAGCCGCGAAAATTATATTCCGAGCATCTGTCCAGAAAATCCGACGACACATGATAGGGCTTTAACGTAACCCCCAGCGTATCGGCAATCGTTTGATATATCTGATTCCAGGAGAGGCTCTCGTCCGAGGTGATTTGCACGGCCTCGCCGATGGCATGGATATTGCCCACCAAGCCGATAAAGGCTTCGGCAAAATCGCTTTGATGGGTCATGGTCCATAGTGATGTGCCGTCCCCGTGGATGATGACCGGCTTTTCTTCCATTATCCGTTTCACTACCTGGAAACTGCCATTTTTCCCATGCACGCCCAAGGGCACGGAGCGTTTGTCGTATGTGTGGCTGGGGCGGACGATGGTCACGGGAAAGCCCGTTTCCCGATACACTTGCATCAGGTAGTCCTCGCAGGCTATCTTGTTTCTGGAGTATTCCCAATAGGGGTTAGCCAGTGGCGTCGCTTCCGACACGCGATAATCCGACAGCGGTTTTTGGTAGGCCGAGGCCGAGCTGATGAAGATAAACTGTTTGGTTTTTTTGGCAAAGAGGCGCACGTCCCGCTCCAAATGCTCCGGTACAAAGGCGATAAAATCGCAGACTGCGTCGAAGTTAATGCCGTCCAGTTTTTCTTTCACATCTGCCTCGTCGTGGATGTCGGCAATAATTTCGATGCAATTTTGGTATGCGCTCAGGCGTTTGTTTGAGCTGCCACGGTTAAGCAGATACAGGTTGTGGCCTTGCTCCAATAGCCTGCGGGATATGGCCATGCTGATTGTGCCGGTCCCGCCGATGAATAAGATGTTCATGGTTTCTCCTTTCACACAACCGGGTGAAAAACCCGGCTGTTTAGATGGGTGCTCTCTTTCTGGGCCCGCTGGGTGGCCTCGCGTCCCAACTCCAGTTGCGAATTCAGCAGCGTCTTACCCCGCTTATCGACCTTTTCGTAGGAACCGTCCGCCGTCAGGATATGGGCTTTCTCGGTATCGGCCAGCATAAGCTCAAATATATGGGCAATGCGCTCCCTGAGCCTCGGCTCCTCTATCGGAAAGAGGATCTCTACCCGACGCTCCAAGTTTCTGGGCATCCAGTCAGCCGACGAGGCAAAAAATTCGGGGTTGCCGCCGTTTTCAAAATAGAACATCCGGCTGTGTTCCAAAAAGTGGCCGATGATGGAGCGGACGCGGATACGCTCTCCCACCCCGGGAATATCCACCTTCAGGCAACAAATCCCCCGGACTATCAGATCTATCTGCGCCCCCGCATGGGCAGCCCGGTACAGGGCGGCAATGATATCCTTGTCGCATAGGGAGTTTACCACCGCGATGATATGGGCCGCTTTGCCGGCAGCGGCGTTTTCCTGCTCCCGCCCTATCAAGTATAAAAAACGCTCCTTAAGCCACAGGGGCGCCAGGAAGAGCTTGTTCCAGCCCAGCGGCTCGGAATAACCGGACAGCATGTTAAACACGGCCGTCGCATCCTCGCCTATCTCCGCCTGGCAGGTCATCATGCCTATATCCGTATAGAGCTTGGCTGTCACTTCATTATAGTTACCCGTGCCCAGATGGACGTAGCGGCGGATTCTGTCTTCCTCGCGGCGCACTATCAGGCTTATCTTGCAATGCGTCTTTAGGCCCAACAAGCCATAGATAACGTGACAGCCGGCTTGTTCGAGCTTTTTTGCCCAGACAATGTTATTTTCCTCGTCGAAACGGGCCCGCAGCTCCACCAGTACCGTGACCTGCTTGCCATTTTCCGCCGCCGCCGCCAGTTCGGCTATAATCGGCGAATTGGCGCCCACGCGGTATAGTGTCTGCTTGATGGCCAGGACCTCCGGGTCTGCGGCCGCCTGGCGCACCAGCTCCACCACCGGCGAAAATTGCTGATAGGGGTGATGTAGCAGCACATCGCCGGCGCGGATATGGGCGAAAATATCATCGCCGCTGCCATAGGCTTCCAGCGGGGCCGGCAGCGGATATGCCTTTTCTTTCAGGTGCAAAAAGGCATCCCCGGCGTATAAATCCATCAAAAAACCAAAATCCAGGGGGCCGCCCACGGCAAAAACATCTTCTTTGGAGAGCGACAGTTCGCTGCGCAAAATCTTTAGCAGGCGCTTATCCATGCTGGCTTCCACCTCCAGGCGGATGGCCTCGCCCCATTTGCGCATCTTTAGCTGTTTTTCTATCTCCTCCAGCAAATCCTCCGTTTCGTCTTCTTCTATATTTAGGTCCGAGTCACGGGTAATACGGAAATGTTGGGCGCATAAAATATCATGATTCAAAAAGAGCTTGCCGATGTTGCGCTCTATCACTTCCTCCAGTAAAATCACTGTCTGGGCGGGAGCAGTGCCGCCCCCCGGCCCGCCGGGGATGGTGATTAGGCGTGGCAGCACACTGGGCACCTGGACCGTCGCAAACTCCGGCTCCCCGCTGTGATCCTTGGCCCTGAACAAAACACCGATGTTCAGCGATCTGTTGCGCAACAGCGGGAAGGGCCGCGAGCTGTCCACCGCCATCGGGGTGAGGACCGGATAGATATTATCCTTAAAATAACGATCCACATACACACCTTCCCTTTCGTCCAAATCCTCATGCTTAGTGATGATGCGCAGACCGTTTTCCATCAGCTTGGGTAGGAGCGAGCGGTTGTAGATGACATACTGGCGCTTTACCAGCTCATGGGCGGCCAGGTTTATCGCCTTTAGCTGCGCCGTGGGTGTCATTCCGGCAATATCGACCCGTTTACTGCCCGCCGCCACCAGCTCCTTTAGCGCCGCCACGCGCACCATGAAGAATTCATCCAGATTGGAGGCGGTGATACTGAGGAACTTTAGGCGCTCATACAGCGGATTTTCGCGATTTGCGGCCTCGCTAAGGACGCGGGCATTGAACTTTAGCCAGCTTAGTTCCCGGTTTATGTAGTTGGACGCTTGGGTAAAATCCATGTCTTGTCCTTTTTCTAACTGCCCCGCTTACGTCTGACTTTCACCCTGATGCTAAAAACCTCGGCGAAAAAATCGAAGCTGTCCGCAAAATGGCCCATCTCCAAGGCCACATCCTTGTCCGTGTCCACGGTCAATATCATTTCATCTTCTTTTAGCTGCGCCCCCGCGCTGTTGAACTGCCGGCCATGGCCGGCTTCCAAGCCCTGTGCTATCCGCAAAATGGCCACCAGCTTGGCAATCGTCAGATACGAGGCGCGGTCTATGCCCTGGCCACATTCCGAATGTTCAAAACAGGCAAAATCTTGGTGGCTAAACTTCACGACATTGGCGACTATCACCCGCTCTAAGTGGGAGAGGCCGATGATCTCTGTCGCAATGATAATGTTATAGGAACTGTCCGCCACCGTTGCCATGCTGATAAAGTGGCCGCAATCGGATAACAGGGCGGCCAGCCTGAGCAGCAGTCTCTCGCGCCGGCCCAGGCCGTGGATCTTTTTCATGCTGTCATAGATGGCCAGACATATTTGCACCAGCGTCTCACCGCGCCGCCTGGAGCCACGATAGCGCTGGCTTATGCCCATCGCGCAAGCGATTATGTCTTGCTCAAAATCATGGCTGGGGCGGATGATTCTTTTCTTTTCGGCGTATTCAAAGGCTATGCCGTCGCAGAGGGTCGTGCCCGGTACCCAGAGCCTGGCCGCGTCCACCATCACCATGAAACGTTGCAACAGGACGGCCGATATTTGCAACAGAATGATTTTATCCTCGGGTATGCCCAGCCGCCTGCCCAGCTCCTGACGAAAGGAGGCGGATATATTATAAAGCAGCTCCTCCAGTAACTCCCTGTTCGAGTAACCGCCCTCTTGGCAAAAATGCCCGCGGACAAAGATGTCGGAGAGGTAATCGTCTATGATAATTACATTGTCTACCTGTTTGCCGCGCATAAATTGCTTTTTATATATGGCCATTTGCGCGTCAATAATCTCGGACAAGAGGGCCTCGTGCTTAGACGGCACCAAGTCCAGCCCGTGGATTTGGTCTGCCAGGCGCAAAACGCCCAGACGCAGGTTTTGTGTCGATACCAGGCTGTCTTTTTCAAACAACGATATTTGGATGCTGCCGCCGCCTATGTCCACAATGGCCGTGCTTTTTTGGATGGCACTGTAAAAATCCTCTTCTTTTAGGGCAATGGCTTTGTAGTGTAAGAGGCGCTGCTCGGAATTACTGAGGATGCCAATCTTTAGGCCGCTGCGGACACTGATCCTATCCAGGAGTATCATGGCGTTTTGGGCCTCGCGGATGGCGCTGGTGGCGTATGCCGCATAGCTTTCGACTCTGTATGTGTCCATGCAAGCCTTAAACTCGCATAAAATGCGGCAGAGCTCCTCGATATGCTCAGGCCCCAGCTTGCCGGTCTTATACACCTCGGTGCCCATATCCATGCCGTGGCGCAGATGATCCATCTCGCCCAGCCCCGTACGGGATATTTCGTATATCTTCATCGATATTTCATACGAGCCGACATCTATGGCGGCAAAGGTTTTAACGGCCATGCCCTTCCTTTCGCGGCAAAATCAGCAACGTATTAATTTTACCCTATATATGGCGCGCTTGCAAGTATATCAGAATTTCATTATACTATTGTCATGAAAAATATTATTGTGATGGTGTTGATTGTTCTTTTTATAGTGGCGGGCATAGTGGCTTATGTTGTATATGATAACCACAGGGCGCAAATTCCCCCAAACGATCCTTTTCTTTCCGGCAACAGCGGCGGCAATCTCTTAAATGACGGTCTCTTTTGCGAAGACGGCGCCCTGGTCTACTTTGCCAATAGCTATGATGGCGGCCAACTTTATGTGATGAATAGCGATGAAAGCCAGGTGCGTAAGCTAAACAGTTTCAACGTTTCCCACATCAATGTTGGCGGGGATTTTTTATATTTCACCCAATCCCCATCCGGTACCGGCGACTCATTCATGGGGCTTTCCGCCGGGATACCCGGGCTCTACAGAAGCCGGACAAACGGCCAGGATGTAAGCCACTTTAATACCGGCCCCGTCCTGGCTGCCACCCTCTGCGGCAATGAGATATACTATTTGGGTGTGGACGATGCGCAAAGGGAGTATATCACCCGTTTATATAAAATCAATACCGACATCACGGATAAAAGAGAGGTAAGCCGTGACATCATTTGGCCTCATTCATATGCCAATGGTGTGATATATTATTCCAGCGCGGGCAGCAATGACCATTACATATACGCCTTGGACGTAGCCAGTGGCAGCTCTTATGTGGTGCTGGAAGCCAACACCTTCAACACCATATACGACGGCGGCTACTTATACTACATGGATCTGGACAATAATTACCAGCTCTGCCGTTTTTCGCCCACGGCCAATACCATGGAAGTACTCACCAACGATCGGGTAGAAGCCTACAATGTGGGTTATGGGGTGATTTTTTACCAGCGTTACTCGCGCACGGAGCCGGTGCTCATGCGCATGGACGCAAACGGCGACAATCCTGTTTTCGTCCGCGAAGGCAACTACACGAAAATCAACCTGACTTCACGTTATGCGTATTTCCAAGCTTTTGGCGATACCGTGACAACGCACAAGGCCCCGCTCCATGGCCCGCCCCATATCGAGCATTTCACGGCGGCTTATGATGCAGTAGAATGAAAACACGGGCCTTCGACCCGTGTTTTTTAATACGTTCACATATTCCCTTCCGCCGCGCGCATGGCCAGGATGGTTTTTCCCAACAGCTCATCCAGTTCCCAGCCCAGCATGTCCGCCCCGGCCTTTATCACCTCGCGGTCGCAACCGGCGGCAAAGCGTTTGTCCTTGAATTTTTTCTTCAGGCTGGATACTTCCATGTCGCTGACACTCTTAGACGGCCGCATCCTGGCGGCGGCCCCGATCAGGCCCGTGAGCTCGTCCGTGGCGTATAGTATTTTTTCCATGACATGCCGCGGCTCATTTTCCGAACAGATGCCGTAGCCATGCGAGCAGATCGAGTATATCATTTCCTCGGAAACACCGGCTTCGCGCAACAGCTGGGGTGCTTTTTGGCAGTGTTCGTCAGGGTATTCTTCAAAGTCTATGTCATGCAGCAGGCCGACCAGGCCCCAGTATTCTTCTTCCGCGCCAAATCCCTGCTCGCGGGCGAAATAGCGCATCACGGCTTCCACGGTATGCGCATGTAACAGATGAAATGCCTCTTTGTTGTATTTCTCGAGTAATGCCAGGGCTGCTTCGCGGTTTAGGGTGTTGTTCATATTATTATCCTTTCTATTTTTTGTACTACCCCCTCAAAATCGCTGTCCAAGAATAACAAATCATGCAGTTCTTCCAGCAGGGCGGCGGTTTCTGTTTGCCATGTTTTTTCTTTTAGCTTATCCAGGGCGGCGTAGGCGGCCGTATCGTCGTAGGCTTCGCAAGCCGCTGCCAGCGCGGCCAGCTGCCCCGCCAAAAAATCCCTGTCCTCCGTGACGGGTCCATCTGCCTCGACACCCTCTTTGGCTTGTTCATGGGCTTTTACCAAGCCCTCCAGGGCGGCTATGAAGGAGCCATGATGGGCCTGGATATAATCCCGGTCATTCTTCAGGCCGGCAGCCTCCAAGGCGGCCGCCAGCCGTGAAATATCATCTTCCCCCACATATGTCAGCACGCTTTTCATGCCGTGGGCGGTGGCCGTGTATAGTTTGATGTCCTTTTCATCCATCGCCCTGTGCAGGGCAATGATCGCTTCCCGTGCATCCAGGACGACCAGTTTCACGATTTTTTCCCCCGTATCGGAAGAGGCCGCCATGGGGCCATCCTTCATCGCCGTTTTGGCAAACGCGGCCTGTTCGGGGTACTTATCGCGGATAAACTGGTTGAGTATGGCATTTAGGTATCGGATGTCTATTGGCTTTGTGATTATGTCGTCAAAACCATTTTCCTTAAATATTTTCTCATTGCCCACCAAGGCATTGGCCGTCAGGGCGATAATAATGCCCTCATATCCCATTTCACGCAATTTTTTTGTGGTCTCGATGCCATCCATGCGCGGCATCATATGGTCCATGAAGATGATGTCGTATGTCTTCCCCCTTTGGATCTTGTCTATCGCCTCCATGCCGCTAAGCACCGTGTCCACCTGAAGGCCATAGGGCTGCAATAGTCCCTCGGCCACATAGAGGTTGGAGCGGACATCGTCCACCAATAGGACTGTTCCGTATGGCATGGGGTAGTTTGTGACCTGCATCTCCCTAAAGCGTCTGTCGCCAAAGAAGCTGAAGTTGCGGATTTGCTCGGACAGCTTGGGCCCAATCACCTCGCCGTCCACCGCTTCTTGTTGGATGGTCACACTAAACTTGCTGCCCTTGCCGTATACGCTGTCGCATTTTATCGTGCCACCCATCATTTCCACAAAACGTTTGGTTATGCTAAGACCCAGCCCCGTGCCTTCCGTATAATGCTCTGCTGCTTCGCCAAAGCGCAAAAACTCCGTGAAGAGCCGGGGCACATCTTCCGCTTTTATCCCATGCCCCGTGTCCTCGACAATGATGCGCAGCCACAAAGCGTCATCTGCGTGGAAGTGATCCACGGATAGCCGGATGCTGCCCTTGTCCGTGTATTTCACGGCATTGGATAAGAGGTTATTGAGGATTTGCCTAAGCCTTAGCTCGTCGCCCAGCATCCTATGCGGCAGATTTTCGTCTATCTGGAGTATCATTTCTATCGGCCGGGAGCCCACCCGCGTGATGTTCATCATCACCGCGTCGGAAATAACACTGGGGAGGCTATACTCGGCCAAACGCAGCTCCATCATGCCCGTCTCTATTTTGGACATGTCCAGTATGTCATTGATGATGGCCAATAGGTCGTTGCCGGCGGTAAAGATGTAGTTTAGCGCTTGTTGGTACTCTTCCGGCAAATCCGCCTTTCTTAGCTGCATTTGCGACAAGCCGACAATCACATTCATCGGGGTGCGGATTTCATGGCTCATGCGGGCGAGGAAATCCGATTTGGCGCGGTTGGCGCGCTCGGCGGCTTCCAGTTGCTTGTGCTCGCGCAAATCCTGCGAATATAGCATCACGGCATGATGTCCGCCAAAATAGACGCGCACATAGGTATCTATCGTCGGTAGCGGCGTGCCGTCCGGCAGCCTATGAGTCCATTCCGTGCTTATTCTTTCCCCCTCGAAGGCGCGTTTGATAAAGAGTGCCGCCGCAGCTTGGGACACGCGCCCATCCGGCTGGTACTCCGGCGCAAGCTCGCTAAAGCGGTTGATAAACTCCTGCTTGTTTGCCAACTCGTATATTTTCACGGCGGCATCGTTACAGTCCACGCAGTCGTGGTTTTCATCTAACAAACAGCACGGCAGGGGCAGGGTATTAAGCATTATCATCGAGCGCTCGTGCGTGTTTTTTGCCTCGGCAAACATCCCCTCCATGCGCCTGGCCATTTCGGCCACGCAATATGTGAGGACATCTATTTCGTTGCTGCTGGTGGTGGGGCTTTGGATTTCCGGACGGGTAAAAAAGTCGGGTAATATTTCGCCCGGGCGATAAGATGAGGCGGCCGTCGCCAGCTCACGCACGGGTGCGACCATCAGTCTTCTCACGGCGTAGTAGCCCACGCCGGCAAAAGCAGCGCTGGTCAGCAAGATAATGATACCCAGCCAGGTGAACACTAATGCGCGTTCTAACAGTATTTGTTCCATGGCGATGGCGACGTTGCTGGTGCCCGCCATGCTGCCATCCGCACGGTAAACGGGCTCTATCGCTATCATCAGGCGGCCCCAGGCCGTATCCACGACAAAGGGTTCTACCACCTCCCCATTATTCAGGGCCGGCAAAATATCGTCGTATTGTTCGCCTTCCAGTAATATGACATAGCCGAGATCGATCTCCTCGCTATCCTCCGCATCCCAGACAATGGTTTCGACATTGCCTACTACCTGCGAGATGTAGACATAGGAGACTTCGCCATCGCGCTCCATGGCCCGCAGATGCGTCAGGACTTCTGCATATTCTTCGTCCTTTTCCAGGGTGTCCAGATAGCGGTCTATCGCTTCCCCATCCGTATATGAAGCGGCAATACTGGCCAGGAGGGCCGCTTTTTTGGAGTATTCCGCGTCTATGCGCTGCCGAAAAATATAGGTCAGGGCGACAATTACCACCACGCCAATGAAAATGGACAAAGCCGCCAAAATCATCATCAAGCGAAAACCCATGGAGCGTTTCCACGAGACGAAAAAACGACCGTCCTTATTTACGTCTGCACTGTTTTCTTTTGGTTTTTTTGCCACCTATGCTTGACCTCACTGACCCATATTAACACATCAGCCTGGTCATTGCAAGTAGGGCGCAATGACGGGGAGTAGTACTAAAGTGCTACTTTCTTTTTAAGCACTTTTCTTGTTATACTGATTATAATATTTTTAGGAAATATCGTTTTGCTTGACTAACTATGGCTAATCGTCTATAATTGGTCTAATTGCAGAGATGCGCCGTGTTTGCGCATAGTTTCTTACTTTTTGGAGGACATAAAAATGAAGTTTATCAAGAACTTGAAGATCAGCGTGAAGCTACTGACATCCTTTGCCATCTTGATAGTTGCGATGGTGGTCATCGGTGTCATGAGTATCACGAACATGGGTAACATCATCGAGCAAACCGAGGAGATATACAATGCCAATTACATGGGCACCTCATATATCCTGGAGATCAAGGCAAACCTGAATTTCATCAGCACCTATACAAACCGCATTGTTAATCCGGACCTTATCGCCGCCCGCGACAATGACATCGGGGTCATAAACGACACGGCCGCAGCCAACTCTGTATTATATGAAGACTACGAGGCCCTGATTGGCGATGACCAAACCGCGCGTAACATGTATACTGCTTTCTTGAGGCATTTAGACGAATACCGCGATGCCCGTGAGGATTTGATTGCCCTCGTGCAGGCAGGTGACTATGAGGCTGCCAGCGAAATGAACGCCGAAGTTATCACCCCCCTCGTCGTCAGCTTACGCACCGACATAGAGGAACTGGTCGAACATGAAATGGAAACAGCCGAGGCAATGATTGCAGACATCACCGATGCCTTCGAGACCAGCCGTAACACCACCATCATCATCATCGTCGTGATGGTCATAATCGCCATCGCCCTGGGACTCTTTATCTCCCGCCTGATAGCCGGAGCCCTGCAAAATGCCTGCATGGTCACGGAGAAAGTCGCTTCCGGTGATTTGACTGTCGGTGTGCCGCAAGATTTCCGCGAGCAAAAAGACGAGATTGGCAACCTGGCCCAAAACATCCACGGCATGATAGAAGGCTTGATTGCCACCGTTTCCGGCATCAAGGATGCCACCGGTGTCCTGGATGAATCCGTGGTCAGCACGAATGACACCCTGTCCACCCTGAATGACCGCATTACCGATACCTCGGCCGCCACCGAAGAACTCTCCGCCGGCATGGAGCAGACCGGGGCATCTGCCCAGGAAATGAGCGCCACCGCCGCCGAAATCGAGCGGGCCGTGGAAACGGTTGCCGAAAAGGCCGAAGACGGCGCCAGCAAGTCCGGCGAAATCCACAGCCGGGCCTCGCAGCTGGGTAAAGATGTCAATAGCTCAATAGAAAAATCCAATACCATCTTCAACGAGATTAAAAAAGCCCTCGAACAAGCCCTGGAAGATTCCAAAGCTGTCGATGAAATCAACGCCCTGGCCGATGCCATCCTCGGCATCACCAGCCAGACCACCCTGCTGGCCCTCAATGCCTCGATAGAGGCCGCCAGGGCCGGTGAAGCGGGCCGCGGTTTCGCCGTTGTCGCCAACGAGATCAGTGCCCTGGCCGACAACTCCAAGAACACCGTCACTCAGATCCAGGCCATCACGAAGGTCGTCATGGCCGCCGTCAATGCCCTGGCCAATTCCTCCTCCAACCTGCTGAAGTTTGTGTCCGAGGATGTCATGCACGATTACAACGACATGTTAAAGGCGGCGGATTCCTACTCAAACGACGCCGTATACATGAGCGACATGACCAGCGACCTCTCCGCCACATCCGAGGAACTGTTGGCCTCCGTCCAGGTAATGATGCGGGCCATCACCGAAGTGTCCGCCGCCGCCCAGGAAGGCGCACGCACCACCTCCGTTGTCGCTGAGCAGACCACCGATATTTCCGTCAACGCCCAGACGATAGTGGAAAACATGAGGGAAACTGCCGATACGGCCCGTCAGCTGACGGATATGGTGAACAAGTTTAAGTTGTAAGAAACGCGTTAAAAGAGCAGGCCCGCGAGCCTGCTCTTTTTTTGTTTACTGATTGCGGCGCGCCGGGTCGTCGCGCCCTACAGGCTATCGCCAAAATCGGCGCGGAACTGGGCGACCAGTTTTTGGGGCCAGTCCGAAGTGGCATCCAGGCGGCCGAGGAAGAAGCGCAGGACCTTCGGCTCCTCGATGAATTTTAAGCCGCCAATCAGATGGCGGTGGTCATAGAGCCAGGCGATGCGGTCCACGGCGTATTTGACCTGCGACATCGTGAAGACGCGGCGCGGCAGGGCCAGGCGCAGAAGCTCCAGGTTGGCTAAATGATCGCTGCCGTCCGGGTTTCTGTCCTCGGAGACGGTGCCGCGTTCCATGCCCCGTACACCGCTGGTCAGATAGACAGCCCCGGCCAGGGCCCCGGCGCGGTATTCGGTCTGGGGCACGTGCTCAAGGAACTTCATCGCATTCAGGTGACAGCCCAGACCGCCCGGCGGGGTGATGATCGGCACACCGCGCTTCAACAGCTCCTCGGCCATGAAGGCGATAAACAGCGGCCCTTGGTTAATCATGTCCTCGTCCATCGTTTCGTCCAGGCCAATCGTCAGGGCTTCCATTTCCCGCACCGACATCCCGCCGTAGGTCATAAAACCTTCATAGAGCGGCACCAGTTCCTTCATTAAATCATTCAGGCGCTTGTCGTTGGTGATGATGCCGCCGCCGCGGCCATAGCCCAGCTTGCGGGCGGAAAAATAAATCAGGTCAAAGAGTCCCGCCATCGTCTGGGTAATCTCCAGGATGGACTTATCTTTAAATTCTGCCTCGCGGACCTTATTAAAATAGAGATTATCCGCGAGGAGCGAGGCATCCATCAGCGAAATAATGCCATGCTTCTTACATATCGCGCAGACCTCACGCATATTGGCGATGGAAACGGGCTGGCCGCCGACCAGGTTGGTGCCGACTTCGATGCGGACGTAGGAGATATTCTCCGCCCCCAGGCGCGCTATCGCCTCATTGAGCTTATCTATGTCCATGTTGCCCTTGAACGGCAAATCGCTTTCTTCCTTAATGCCGGCATCGATAATCAGTTCCTCCACCAGGCCGCCGTTCACGGTGACATGGGCCTTGGAGGTCGTGAAATGGTAGTTCATCAAAGCGGTGTCGCCCGGTTTTTTAATCAGGCAGCGGTTGATGATGTTTTCCGCCGCCCGGCCTTGATGCGTGGGCAGGAAGTACTTTGTCTGAAAGATTTCTTTGAGCTTTTCTTCCAGGCGATAGAAGGTTTCCGAGCCGGCGTAGGAATCGTCGGCAATCAGCATCGCCGCTTGCTGGCGGTCACTCATGGCATTCACGCCCGAGTCGGTCAGCATGTCGAGGAAGACGTCACGGTTTTTCAGTAAAAAGGTGTTGAAGCCGGCCTCGCGTATGGCTTTAAGGCGCTCCTCGATCGGTAGCAGGGTAAGCTTTTGGATGATGCGGACTTTGTGCATTTCAAGGGGAATCGCGTCCCCGACATAGTACTTGATATTGGCCATCTGGTCTCTCCTTTTTAGTGGCGCCTCTGTTTGTTTGGCGCGTTGCATTGCCTAGCGGCAACCTCCGAAAACCCCTGTCACGCACCTTTACCGCGCCTTTTGCCGCACTTCTTTGTCAAAAAGCCTCGCCGTAGCTCTGCTACGCCTACGTTTTTTGGCTTCGAATTGCGACAAAATTCGCAGCAAATCTGCGCAACAGAGTTTTCGGAGGTTGCCTAGCTAAATATAGCTTGCCACCGATGATTTTGTCAAGGTTTTTTTGCCTCCAACAAACACACTAGCTCCACATTCTTTGTGGCGGGGAAGAGATCGATGGCGGCGGATTGTTGGAGCTCATAGCCGGCGGCCTTGAATGCCGGCAATTCGCGGGCAAAGCTTGCCGCCTTGCAAGAAATATAGATGATGTGGGGGGCGTCGTGGGCGATAATTTTTTTCAGGGCCTTTGGATGTAGGCCGGCCCTGGGGGGATCCAGCACGATAATGTCCGGCTTTTGGGCCAGCCCGTCCAGCGCCACAAGGACATCGGCGGCAATGAATTCACAGTTTTGCGCTACGTTGATGGCCGCATTTTCGCGGGCAGCGGCGATGGCTTCTGCCACAATCTCCATGCCAATGACTGTTTTAGCCAAGGAAGCCAGCAGTATGGCGATGGTGCCGGTGCCACAGTAGAGGTCAAATATGACGGGGTCCGCCGGGAGGCTTTTCACATACGCCCTCACCTTTTCGTATAACAGTTCTGCCGCCGCCGTATTCGTCTGAAAGAAAGAAAAGGGGCTTATCTTAAAACGCAGATCACAGACGCTCTCGTGGATATAGTCTTGTCCGTATAGTTTGACTACCATGTCCGGACGCACAACATCGGCAACGGAATCGTTAATAATATGGAGTATTCCGCCAACTGTCCCGGCTAATTCGAGCGCCAGTAAGCCCTCTTTCCATTCGTCTAAATTGTGCGTTTCCTGGGACGAAGTGACCAGGGCGACTAAAATCCCGCCGCCGCGCGTTGCCTTGCGAACCAGCAGATGGCGCAGATACCCTTTGTGCCTTCTGCGATGATAGTAGCTGTAGGGCGGCTCCGGGGCCTCTGCCGCATTAGGGTTTGCGCTAGAACCGGACAAATAACGCTGTCCAAAATAATCCAAAGCAAAAGATAAGATACGGCGAAAATCCGCATCCACCAGCTGGCAGTGTCCGGCAGAAACAATATCGTGAAAACTATTACGGCGATGCATACCCAGGGCCAGGGGGCCGCCCTTGTATTCATCGCCGAAAGAAAATTCCATTTTATTTCTGTATTCCAATGTCTGCGGACTGGCATAAACGCCTTCAAAATTCCCTAAATCAAGCAGGCTTTTCAACTCTTCTTCTTTGAGCCTAAGCTGCTTATCATAGGGTATATCCAGCATGGCACAGCCACCGCATGGTCCAAAATGCGGACAAATGGGGGCGCTCACGCAGCGTCTATGTCGATGTCATCATCCTCGAAGAAATCATCGTCAAAGTCATCGAAATCATCGTCAAAATCTTCCAAATAGTCCGGCGCAAAATAACGGTAGACCACGTAGGCAATCACTGCCACCGCTGCCACCGCGCCGATGATGGCCAATATCCAAACCAGGGTATTACTCTTCTTTTCCTCTTCCTCGCGCCTAAGAAAATCACGCAGGTCGCGGCTTTTCATCATTTCAATAACGTCTTCAATTTTGTTACGCATATGTCTGCTCTCCTTTTCCATGATATACGCTTAATGGCATGATGCCCGAACCGCCCGGCGAAGGTCATGGACTCAACCGGGTTTACCCCTATAGTATAGCACCACTTCCAAAAACTTTCCACCCCTATTTTGAAAATTTTTTTATATTTTACAGACTGGAATTTCTGGTTTCCTCTTGACAAGCGCCAGCCTATGCCATATGCTGTGGAAATATGCAAAAACTATCCTCATACATATGGAAATATAAGTGGGCCTATCTCCTGGGGATAGGCACGATGATTGTCACCGTCACCTTTGACATGATTGCCCCCCAGATCAACAAACGCCTGATCGACGAGGTCATTGTCGGCGGGCAGTTGGCGGCGCTCTCCAGTCTCCTCCTGATGATGTTCGGGCTGGGCCTGGGGCGGGCCGTGCTGCGCTATGTCAGCGAGTTCACCTTCGACGTGACCGGCACCTACATCGCCACCGACATGCGGAAAAACCTCTACCGCCATGTCCAGACCCTCTCGGCCAACTTCTTCGACAAGAACAACACCGGCGAACTGATGGCGCGGGTGAAGGACGACATCGACCGCATCTGGGAGGGCATGGCCTATGTGGGGATGCTCTCGATCATGGTCGTCGTCCACACGGCGATGGCCCTGACCTTCATGTTCCGCCTAAACCCCAAACTGTCCATCCTGCCGACTCTCTGCATGGCGGCAGCGGCCATAATCGCCATTGTCATGGAAAAAAAGCTGGGAGCGGTCTACGGCGAAATCAGCGAGCAAAACGCCCAACTCAATACCATCGCCGAGGAAAACCTGGCCGGGGTGCGGGTGGTAAAGTCCTTTGCCCGTGAAAAGCACGAGATTGCCAAGTTCCTCTCGCAGAACAAACGCTACAAAGAGCTGAACATGAAGCAGTCCAAGGTCTTCATCCGCTATTGGCCGTATTTGGCGGTGATTAGCCGCATCCTGCCCGCCGTCGTTTTATTGCATGGCGGTTATCTGGTCATAAATGGCGAAATCACCCTCGGGACGCTGGGGGCCTTCATAGACTATTCGCTGAACATTGTCTGGCCGATGGAGATGATGGGGTGGCTCACCAACGGCATGGCACAGGCCTTCGCCTCAAACAAGAAAATAAAGAAGATTTACGAGGAAACGCCCACCATCACCGAAATAGCCGAGCCGGTGGCGCTAAATCCCGTGAAAGGCAAGATTTGCTTTGACAATGTTTCCTTCCATAAGGAAGATCAATTCGAAATATTAAAAGGCATCAGCTTCACTGTCGAACCCGGACAGACGATAGGCATCATGGGGGCGACCGGGGCAGGCAAGAGCTCAATCATTCATCTGCTCCAGCGCCTCTACGATGCCACCGGCGGGGCGATATACGTGGATGATGTCAATATCCGTGATATGTATCTTTCGGAGCTAAGGGGGAGTGTCGCCCAGGTCATGCAGGATGTCTTCCTCTTTTCCGATACCGTCTTTGAAAATGTCCGCCTGGGCTCCCGCGACATGGTCGACATACACGAAGTCCATGCGGCCTCACGCGATGCCCAGGCCGACCACTTCATCGAAAAGATGGACGAAAAATACGAGACGGTCATCGGCGAGCGCGGGGTCGGCCTCTCCGGCGGCCAGAAGCAGCGGGTGACGATTGCCCGCGCCCTGGCGCGCAAAAGCCCCATCCTCGTCCTCGATGACTCGACCTCGTCCCTCGACATGGAGACCGAGCAATCCATCCAGGAAGTGCTGCGCAGCATGGCCGACGTGACCAAGATCATCATCGGCCACCGCATCAGTGCCGTCTGCCACGCCGACGAGATCCTCTACCTCGACAAGGGCGAGGTCGCCGAACGCGGCAGCCATGCCGAGCTGATGCAGGCAGGGGGGCTATATTATCAGACATATGTTGCTCAGTACGGGGAGGTGATATAATGCCCATAAATGCCATCAAAGACGACGAGCAGCTCTCAAACGTCAAAAAATCCGTGACCATTGCCCGGATGCTTAGATACCTGCTCGCTTATAGAAAACGCATCATCATTGTCCTCATAATCATGGCCTACATCGTCTTCGCCACCCTGGTCAATCCGCTGATCATGGAGGCCGCGATCGACGACTACATCCGTCCGGGCGACTTCCCCGGCCTGTTACGCCTGTTCGGCCTGGCCGTAGGACTGAATATTATCCTGGTCTTTGCCACCCGCTCCCGGATGTACATGATGGCCGACATGTGTAACAACGTCCTCGTGACGATCAGACAGGAGCTCTACAGCCATATCCAAACCCTGGATTTTCACTTCTTCGACAGCCGCCCGACGGGCAAGGTCCTGGCCCGTATCATCGGCGACATAAACTCCTTGAAGGAAGTGCTGGGGAACTTCGTGACCATCCTGATACCGGACTTCATCACCGTCTCGGCCGTGGTCGTGATAATGTTCGTGAAGAACCCGCCGCTCGCGGCAGCGGCACTCTCCACCCTGCCCTTCATGGCCGTGGGCGTCTTCCTCATCCAATACTATTCCCACAAACGCTGGCAGGATTTCCGCCGTAAATCCTCGAACGTCAATGCCTTCGTCCACGAAAACTTATCCGCCATCCGCATCATCCAAAGCT
>Ga0099364_10001312_pt1 | contig 41346 bp, 29 predicted proteins | sample TergutTh196P3_FD_73070 | JGI IMG/M metagenome (GOLD analysis project Ga0099364, IMG submission 73070) | Microcerotermes parvus P3 segment gut microbial communities from Pointe-Noire, Republic of the Congo - Th196 P3 | ecosystem: Host-associated > Arthropoda: Insects > Digestive system > Gut ...
ATGGATAAAAGTCTGCCTTTGTGGGTCGACTAATTCCTCTTAATGATTCTGGTGCAGTTCCGCTGGGGTCGAGAAATTGGTGCATGGTTTGAGATCCTTGATTCCAATGATACCAAAGTTTACCATAAAAAGCAACTCCATTTACTAAATTATAACAAGGTTCTCCGTTACTAGGATTAGTAAAATTACTTCCTGTTAGTGATCCTACAATTAATTTGTTTTGATTAAACAAAGGAGAACCCGATGAACCTCCCTGTGTAACGCTGTGACCGTTTTCAGTTTGAATAAATCTAACTCTCCAATGTGCATTTTGTGCTCCCACTGATCCATCTGCTCCACTCCATGTGGCAGAAACAGCCGTGATATTGATAGTTGATATTTTTTTTACATCTCCCGCGGGATGATGTATACCTACTCCACTTGTTAATCCTTGGTTGTTTCTGTCCCAACCGTTGAAAAAAACATCATAATGTTCAGGGATGTTTTCGTTCAAACGCACAAGCATTCCGTCTGCTCCTCCTTGAATATTAGTCAGTGCCAAAGTTTCGGCACCTACAATTGTCTGACTGCCCTGACTCGATATTATTCGAGGACAACCGGGATCTTCAAAATTAAAATGATATACCGATTGATTCATAGTAGTAGGAGACATGCTCGAATAACAATGAAAGGCACTCAGAAAAAGAGGGTCAAAATCACAAGAGGTATTATTAATCAATGTTCCACTACATAATGAAGAATAAGTTCCTGTCGATGTTACAATACGCGCTATCCCTTTTTTCTCATTTTGCCAATTATCACCCTCTGGACAATTAATATTTACCATACAAGTACCTGAATTTCCTGGACCGCGAAAACCTTCTTCCGGTAATAAACCATAAAGATTATTATACCCATGAGCAACTCCGGTAATTTCAATTTCTGGAATTACAAGTTCATCGCTTTGTGGGGCAACATATTCGAGAATTATTCTATCTCCACCTACAAATTCTGTTGCAAACTCAGCCCTTTTGGGGTTGGTCTTTTCTGTAAATGCACCTAATACCTTTGAACGATTAGGATTATATAAGAAAAGTTTTCCTCCCCTCGGAATAATAAATCTGTCGTAATAAAGCATAATTGCCAATGCGTCGGGAGTATGGATTTCTAAAAGCCATATCTGTGTTCCGTCGGGCAAAATAGTCCATTCACCGTTGTTAACTGCGTTTAAACAAACAGGAATTATTTTTGCGCATCGAGGAGGGTTACCTAAATTTTCCCACTCAATATCCTCTTCCAATTGTGAACGCAAATCAAAATCTGGGTATGCTTCAAAAATTGGAGGTGTTATCCTATCAAGATATTCAAAACTCGGTGGCGTTCCTCCATAACTGATTTGTGATAATATAATCTCTGGATGTAAATAAGCACCTAAAAAAATTAATGAAAATAAAATCTGTTTTCTCATTTCTAGGTTTTTATTAGTTTGTATCTAAATGTACCCGAATTTGTTTTAACGAGAACAATATAAACACCTTTTGTCCAATCAGATGATTTAATATCTATACTTATGTTATTAATTTCGTTCAACTCAAACATCAAACGACCTTGCAAATCATAAATATTAACAGAATGAATTATTTCATCACTTTTAATAACAAAATTGTCGTTGGTAGGGTTTGGATAAATAGTATTATTATCGGTCTGAATATCCTCTATAGAATAAGTAAAATCGTCGCCGAGATGGGTATAATGCACAACAATGTTTCCGGCAACTTTCCATTCTTTGTCAAATTCCTCGATACCAGACAGCAAAATCCATTCACCTCTAACATAACCGTACACTGAACAAATACCTATTTCGTTTGAGGAGGCAAGTGCAATTTTAGCAGAGGAATAACTTAATCCTGATAAAACTACATAAAAAGTCCCGTTTACACGAATCGGATTATTGTATTCAACAGTTGTATATCCATTTGGATTTATATCACTTCCTAAAATTAATTTATTTGAACCTGAAACCATTTGGCCTGGTTTACCTCCGTCGTCATAATATAGAAAAACAAAATAGCTATTTTCTGACACATCTCCTTCCATTGCTTTAAGCTTAAGGTCTATTTTAGTAACACTCCCACTTCTACTTGTAGTAAATTTCTCGGCAATTGCGCTATATTCACTGTTCGTACCTATTAAATAACTGCCGTCAGATAAATTAAAATAATTGTTTCCATTATCTCCGTATGGAATATTCCAAATTGTGCCAGTTCCGCCTACTTGTACATAATTGTATCTGGTAATTTCTGCCGTTCCAGCTTCATTGGTTGCAGATAATGTTACGTTATAAAAATCAGCAACCGCAGGATATGTCGCAGTGAAAATAGAATCTGTAAAGGTATTTGGATTTAATCCATGTAATTGCCATTGTATTTCGTCAGGATAATCATTGGATAAATCTGTGAAAATTACATTTCCACCACGATTGCCAGCAAAAAACTTACCATAATATGGATAAGTTGTAAAACCCTCAGATGATGAAGACATAAATTCGGGTGCAGGGGTTTTTGTATTGACAACCACTGTTTTCTGAATGGAAGATTCACCTAAAGTGTTTTCAGCTTTTAGATTTACATTGAATGTTCCTTTGTTATGAAATAATATTTGAGGCATTTCTTCCAAAGAGGTTGCGGGCTCACCACCACTAAATGTCCAATACCAATTTACTGGCGGTCCGTCAGATGTATCTTTAAATGAAACAATATCGTCTCTGAATACTTGTATAGAATTTTCGGGACTATTGTTCATGGTAAAATCGGCAGACGGCGCACTCAATCCGCATGGAATGCCAATATTAAACCTAATATTTGGTCTTGAATTGTTAATATCGCCGTCAGTAGTTGGTATTACTAATGTTTCGGCAATCCATTGTTGATGACAATTTGTGGAAGAAGAATAAAAACAATTTCCATTTTCAAAATCTTGTTCATCCGATACAACAGTTCTGACCATTACTTTTAAATTTTTGTTGCCCGAATATATAAAGGGTTTTGATAGTTCAAACGATACCCATCCTGCATTACTTGTCCAATCAGCAGCGGTTTCATAAACCAAAACAGCACCATCAACTTCTTCTGCCCAGGTCGACCCAACAGTAAAACTATTGTCATCGGTTTCTTTTAAATAAATGTAAACTTTCCGCTGTGTATCAGAATTATTACCTGTATTCCAAGCAATATTGTTAATATATCCTCGTGCATCCAAATCAAATTCACTTACTTTATAAATAGAGGAACTGAAAACTTGCATGTTTAGAGCACCTAAAGGAAATTGTGATTGCGATGTTCCTGAGCCGATAACTTTTTCTGATGGACATAAATTTTCTTTAGTAACAACGTCAAAAACGAAACTTTTAGTTTTTTCGTCTGCCATTCCTGCATTAATTTTCAGGGTTACCGTATAAGTTCCGGTACTATTGTATGTAACAGGTGGTGGATTTTGTTCATTTGATGATGTTGGTGTTCCGCCGGGGAAGTTCCATTCCCATGTTAAAGGATTATCTGACGAATCTATAAAATGGATGGGTCGAATAACAAATTGTTCTTCTTCTAATGGATAAAAGTCTGCCTTTGTGGGTCGACTAATTCCTCTTAATGATTCTGGTGCAGTTCCGCTGGGGTCGAGAAATTGGTGCATGGTTTGAGATCCTTGATTCCAATGATACCAAAGCTTACCGTATAAATTTACTCCTTGTGGATATGTACATGAAGAGTTACCGCCTGTGAGGGTACCAACAATTAAATTATTTTGATTAAACAAGGGAGAGCCAGAAGAACCGCCCTCGGTTACACTACGCCCTGTAACTGTTTGAGCAAATCTAACATCCCAGTGTGCGTTTGAAGCTCCATTCTCTCCCGGTACATTCCACGTAGCAGATACAGCAGGAGTCAAAAATGTTGATATTTTTTTTACATCACCGGCTGGATGATGAATACATACTCCGCTTGAAGCAGGTAAATTGCCTCTGTACCAACCATTAAAATAAAGGTTGTAATGTTCTGGAATATTGTCGTTTAATCTTACAAGAATTCCATCGCCTCCACCAGCTATCGGAGTGGTTGCTAACAACTCACATCCTGTCATAGATTGACTTTGAGTGGAATTTGCTCTCGGACACTTCGGATCCTCAAAATTAAAATAGAAAATTGTTTGATCCATTAGTTGGGGAGTTAAAGCTCCTGAAAAACAATGCCATGCACTCAAAAAGAGTGGGTCTAAATCACAAGATGTATTGTTTACCAAAGTCCCGCTACAATGCCCAATCCAACCGCCACCCAGAGACATCTGGATTTTTGCTACACCTCTTTTTTGAATCTGCCAATTATCTCCTTCGGGACAATTAATATTTATCATACAAGGCTCGGAAGCACCATTTTTTAATATTCCATCTTCGTTAAAAATTCCATAAATATGATTATAACCATAGCCAACTCCGGTTATTTCAATTTCTGGGATTAAAAGTTCATCGCTTGGCGGGGCAACATATTCGAGAATTATTCTATCTCCACTTACAAATTCTGTCGCAAACTCTTTCCTTTTGGGGTTGGTCTTTTCTGTGAACGCTCCCAAGACCTTTGAATGGTCAGGATTATACAAAAATAGTTTTCCGCCTGCAGGGATAATAAACCTGTCGTAATAAAGCGTTACTGCCAATGCGTCGGGAGTATGGATTTCTAAAAGCCATGTCTGTGTTCCGTCGGGCAGTGTTGTCCATTCACCGTTGTTTACTGCATTTAAGCAAACGGGAATGATTTTTGCACATCGAGGAGGGTTACCTAAATTTTCCCACTCAATATCCTCTTCCAATTGTGAACGCAAATCAAAATCTGGGTATGCTTCAAAAATTGGAGGTGTTATCTTGCTATCAAGATATTCAAAACTCGGTGGTGTTCCTCCATAACTGATTTGGGATAATAAAATCTCTGGATGTAAACAAACACCTAAAAAAATTAATGAAAATAAAATCTGTTTTCTCATTTCTAAATGTATTATATTTATACTATTAATTAACTGAAATTGAACATTATAAAACAAAAATTTTGATATTTTTACTTGCAATTTCAAGCTGCAAAAATAGTAATAATTTTTATTATTTCGATTTTAAAAATTATTTTTAACAAAAAAGTATTATTTTTGCGCCTTTATTTTTTTTATGAAATTGGAAGAAACAAAAATCGAACAGTTAAGAGGGCTGCTTTCTAAAGCAAAAAAAGTTGCAATAATACCTCATAAAGACCCTGATGGAGATGCAGTTGGAGCATGTATGGCTTGGTTGGAAGCCTTGCAAAATAATGATTATGAAGTTGATGTAATTTCCCCCACTTATGTACCTGCCAACCTCAGATGGATGAAAGGTTATGAAAAAGTAATTGTTTTTGATGAAAACGAAAAATCTGTCGAACAAATTTTAAATAAGGCAGATATGTTTTTATTTTTAGATTTTAATAATATTTCTCGAACAGGAAATTTATCAGAACTGTTGCGGACTTTTAAGAAAAAATATAGTGTTTTAATTGACCACCACCTCGACCCCGATAAAGATGCGGCAGATATTGTTTTTTCTGATATTTCGATATCCTCTACATGCGAATTATGTTACGAAATATTGACGAGAGTTGGTTTCAAAATTTCTGTCAATATGGCGGAAGCGCTTTTTGCGGGTATCATCACTGATACAGGGAAATTGTCATATTCCTCATCGCATCCCGAAGTTTATAGAGTTGTCGCCGATTTAATTGAAAAAGGTATCAATAAAGAAAAAATTTATCATGAAATTTATGAAAATACCAAACTTGACAGCATTAGGCTTATTGGACATGCGTTGCGTAATAAATTAGAAGTTATGGGTGATACCCCAGTTGCTTTTATATCATTGTGTAAGAAAGAGTTGTATCAATATAATTTTCAATCGGGCGATACTGAAGATTTGGTTAATGTTCCGCTAACAATCAAAGGAATTGTTGTTTCTGCACTTTTTACACAAAAGAAAAATGGACTTATAAAAATTTCGCTTCGTTCAAAAGGAAATATTCCCATCAATGAATTTGCAAAGAAATATTTTAACGGTGGCGGGCATTACAACGCTGCTGGTGGTGAATTTTATGACAAATTAGAAAACGTAATTGAAATTTTTAAAATTAAAATAAAAGATTTTTTAAAAAAATATAAAATTTAAAAGTATGATTTTTGCTATAAGAATTGTCTGTTTGTTGATTTTTTGCTCTCTTTGTGGCTGTTCTTGCTCTCAAAACAAGCAAAAAATTACTAATAATCCAGATTTAACTTTTGAAACTTACATTGAAATGAACAAAAAGCGCGTTGGAGAAGAGCAAAAGAAAATTGAAAAGTTTATTAAAGATAAAAATTTGTCAATGGAACGGACTGAAACGGGTCTTTGGTACAATATTTCAGAAGAAGGAGCAGGCGAATTCATTACAAAAGGCAGAATCGTTACTATTGGATATTCTGTAAGACTTTTCGACGGCACTTTGATTTATAGTTCCGACAAATATGGCACAAAAGAGTTCCTTGTTGGGCAGGGTGGAGTCGAAACAGGTTTAGAAGAAGGCATTTTGATGCTTAAAAAAGGGAGTAAAGCTTTCTTTATTATGCCTCCTCACTTGGCACACGGGCTTATGGGCGATGATAATAAAATACCATCACGAGCAATTTTACTTTATAATGTTGAAGTTATCGACATAAAAAATAATTAATAATAAAAAAAAATAACTATTTTTGCGTCCTAATAATTTGTTAAAAAATTTATGAACATACTTAAATACATATACTTACTCCTCTTTTTGACTTTTATTTTTTCAAATGGTTGCCGAAAAGACATCAAAGCCATAGAAGATTTTTATACATACATTGATATACACGACTATGCCCGTGATTCCTTATTTTTGTCCAACGAAGTTATTGACACCCTTAATGGACTTTACAAGAACGGCATCTATATAAAAATCAATTCTTTAGGTGAAGGAAGAATTCCCAGATCTTACGAAAAAATTTATGTCTACTATAAAGGTAGATTATTGACGGGCAAAGAGTTTTCTACTCACGATAAATTTGAATTTGATGAAAATGGTGATACCATAAAAGATGATAGCGGCAACCCTTATAAAATGCCATTTTCTTTTATTGTCAATAATACCAACGTAATTAGAGGATGGGATAGCGCATTTACAAAGATTCCCAGAGGGACAACGGCTACTTTTCTCATTCCACCCGAATTGGCTTATGGAGAGGTTACTCAAACACGAATTCCGCCAAATTCGCCGCTACGTTTTGACGTTGAATTGCTCTGGTTAGTCGGAGACCCGCTACCTGATAACTATACCGATAATGAAACTAAAATAAAATCTGGTCCAAATATTGAAATTTCTAAATTACTTGGACTGATAACTGAAAATTAATAATTTATAACTGATAATGAGACATTTAAAAATATTTTTGAAATTTATTTTAATAATTTTTGTTATAATTGTTTTTGCGATGGGATGTCGTGATAACTACGATCTTATTGATGTTGAAAAATTGGAAGCAGAAGAGTTAGAATTGCTCGACCGTTTTTACAAAAGCAAATTATTTGAGGACTCTATTCTTTCTAAAGCGTTGTCAATTGATGGTCAAGGTAAGGATACTTTAGATTTGCGAAAATCTATAAAATTATTCAGTGCGGTCACTTATAGGAGTGGCTATGAAGATACGGCTTCAGTGGGAAGAGTTGTCGGTTTCAGGTATGATTTTTATGCGTTGGATACTGATGATAACGGCGAACCCGCACTATATCTTTGGTTTTCAAACAGAACGGCACACGAACCTGATTACTATACCGTTGGAAATGTTTCAAGTTCCACATTATCAACTTGTTATGGAATAGATTTAGCAATTAGAAATATGTGTCTTTTCGATTCATGCAGGATAGTAATTCCGTCTGCATTAGGTGCTCAAACTATGATGAATAGTCCAAGTTTCACTGTTTATGATATGTATAAAACGATTGTCGCATATATTGAAGTATCATATCTGCCCAGAAATTAATCTAAATCGAAAAAAACCGTAATATTATAAGCACTTTCGATTTTTACGCCATCTTTTTTTGCAGGTATCCATTTCCAATCATCTGGGAAAGTTTTTACAACATTTAATACATCTTTATCGGTAGATTCGTCAAGGCTTTCGCTAATAAAACATTCAATAATTTTGCCTTCAGTCGATATTATCAGCGTCAAAACTACCTTTCCTTCAACGTTATTATTATATGTTTCAATAGGATAACCTAAAGAATCGAGTATATATATATAAGGAATCAATGGACTCCCAAGAAAAAGTGGAGGAGTATAATTTCGCCTTATAAAAAAATCTTCACCCGCTTGTTTGATTAAAATATCTCGTGTGAAATCGTATTGAAATTCAAATAGACTATTCAGATTAAAAAAATTCCAAATTCCTGCTCTTTCACCGTTTTGGTATCTACCTTTTTCTATCAGATGCTTTTTATAATAAAGTTCATACTTTCCGTCAAGAACGTTATGATTGTTGTTCAAAACCTGATAATGTTCCGTAAAACGTGTATCTTTCAATTTTCGAGTATAAACCTTTTGAGCAGAAACTTCAAAATTTATCAAAATCAAACATGATACCGTAAAAATGCATATAAAATGCCTATATTTTTCCATTATCTACTATATTTTATTTTCAAAGAAACGGGTACAGATATCGTCTCAATTCCTAATTTGAGCGATGAGTTCAGAAATAATTTTTGTCATTTTAGGTTCTTGTTCGGCGGCAACTTGTTGGACTTCTTCGTGAGTAATTTCCACAATTTGACCCGGTACGCCAGAATCTGTTACTATTGAAACTCCAAAACAAGTCATATTCATGTGTCGTGCGACAATCACTTCGGGTACGGTGGACATTCCAACCACATCTGCGCCCATTATTCTAAAAAGTTTGTACTCGGAAGGTGTTTCAAAAGTGGGTCCAGATGTTCCTAAATAAACGCCTTGCTTTACTTCAATATTGTTTCTATCAGCAATTTCTAAAGCTTTGGTTATTAATTTTTTATCATAAGCTTGGCTCATATCAGGAAAACGGGGTCCAAGTGCGGCGATATTTTTTCCTAGTAATGGATTAGTGCCGAACATATTAATATGGTCTGTAATAATCATAATATCACCTACCTTGAAATCAGGATTTAGGCCACCGGTGGCATTTGAAACAATTAGTGTTTCAATTCCCATCATTTTCATCACTCTCACAGGAAATGTAACCTGCTGCATTGTGTACCCTTCATAATAATGAAACCTGCCTTGCATTGCCATTATTGGAATGTCATTTATGGTTCCAAAAATCAGTTTTCCATGATGCCCTTCTACTGTTGAAACAGGGAAATCAGGAATTTGGTCGTAGTCGATAACTTTTATCGGTTTAATTTCTTTTATCAATCCTCCAAGCCCTGTGCCGAGGATTATACCTATTTTGGGCTCAATCGACTGAATTGATGTCAAAAAATGAGCCGTCTGTCTAATTCTTTCTAACATAATTATTCAAAATTTTATCAAAAATTAATTTATTATTATACAAAAATATAAGTTCTATTGGAATATACCAAATTTTTGACGCTAAATTTGCATCTAATTCTCGAATCGCTATCATTCGGAAAGCATCTTTTTCGGTTGTTATTATCAAAGGAGTTTCATTGCAGTTGTCGCATTTGGTATTAAAAATTATTTTATTGATGTCAAAAATTGTGTAACGGTGATGATCTTTAAAACGAAAGGTTTTTACTTTTTTTTCGTAATCTTTTACCATTTCAAAAAACGGAGTAGGATTTCCAATTCCTGCAACCGCTATTATTGGACTCTTTTTTTCTTTGATTATTTTTTGAAAATCTTTTTGGGAAGGTTCGCTTGTTAAAGAATTATTTTGCATTAAATGTAAAAAACTAATCGGCTCTTTATAACTTATCGAGGTGAAAAAAAGTTGCTGATTTTTAGATAAATTCAACTTATTTTTAATAAAATCTGCCTCTTTTTCTGATAAATCGACAGGACATTTGTTGACAACAATAATATCTGCACGTTTTATATTTTTTTGAGGTTCGCGCAAATTACCTGCAGGCAATAAAAAATCTTTCCAAATGGGTCGAAAATAATCCATAACTAAAATAGAAATTCCGGGCTTAACATATCTATGCTGATAGGCATCGTCTAAAACAACTAAATCAGGCGGATGAGGCAAATTCAAAAGTTTTTGCATTCCTATCCTTCGCTTTTCAGAGACAACAACCAACAAATTTTCAAATTTTGACTTAAGTTGTTTCGGTTCATCTCCAATTTCAACAAAAGTTGAATTAGAATCGGCTAATAATGCACCTTTTGTGAGACGCCCGTAGCCTCTACTGAGAAATCCACAACGTAAACTTCCCGAAAATGTCCTTATTATATATTCTGACAAAGGAGTTTTTCCCGTACCGCCCAGAGTAATATTTCCCACAGAAATAATCGGCAGGGAAAAAACCTCCGATTTAAGAATACCTCTATCGAAAAAAAAATTCCTCAAACCAATTATTACTGCAAATATCCACGAAAATGGCAGTAACAAGACGCGCATAATTTATCTTTTATAACTGATATTAATCTAAAACCAGTTTATTTGTAATTATGTAGCCGAACAATCCTACGAGCAGCAATAAACCTGAAATCACAAGTAGAATATTACTTGCAGGATTTGCATAAAAATATATCCCCAAAAGGAGAACAGCGATAATGATTACAATTACCCCTGAATATTTTATCAACTGTTTCATACTGTTATAACTTTATGATATTCAAATATTTTGTCTTTAAATATTCCTTTTTTCGTATTAAAAACGGGTGCAAATATATAAATTATTTTTTAATATTGGTTTGATAGGAAAAAAAATAAAAAATAAAAATTATTTAACATTTTAACATTAATTAAAACAATTTTATTAATTTTGCATTTTTAAATTAGCAAATAATATATGCAAAATTATTTTATTAAACCGAAAAAATGATCCGTACAAAAATCATAGATGTCTTAAAATCAGAAGTATCCGACAAAGAATTTCTAATAAAAGGTTGGGTAAGAACTCGTAGAGGAAACAAACAAGTTAATTTTATTGCCTTAAATGATGGCTCCACAATCCATAATTTACAGATAGTTGCCGATATGGAAATTTTCGAAGAGGAATTAATAAACCGAGTAACAACCGGAGCATCAATTTCCGTATCGGGAATTTTAATGCAGTCACAAGGCAGTGGACAAAGTGTTGAATTACAGGCAAAAACAATTGAAATTTTAGGCGATTGTTGTCCTAATGATTATCCTCTACAACCCAAAAAACATTCACTCGAATTTTTGAGAGAAATTGCTCATTTGCGTTTCCGTACTAATACTTTTGGTGCGGTTACAAGAGTTAGGCACGCAATGATTTTTGCCGTTCATAACTTTTTTACTTCCAAAGGGTTTGTTAATATTCATACCCCGATTATAACATCTTCCGATGCCGAAGGTGCGGGTGAAATGTTTAAAGTTACAACATTGGACTTAAACAATATTCCACGTTGCGAAGATGGAAAAATCAATTATGAGGAAGATTTTTTTGGAAAAGCAACAAACTTAACCGTTTCAGGGCAGTTAGAAGGCGAACTTGCAGCATTGGCGCTTTCTGATATATATACGTTCGGACCTACATTCAGAGCCGAAAACTCTAATACATCAAGACATTTAGCAGAATTTTGGATGATAGAACCCGAAATGGCTTTTTATGATAATAACGACAATATGAACTTAGCAGAAGAGTTCCTTAAATATTTGATTAACTACGCGATGAACAATTGTATGGACGATTTAAAATTCCTCAGCCAACGTTTAATTGAGGAAGAAAAAAACAAAAAAGCAGAAGAACGTAGCATGGAACTACTCGCAAAACTTAAGTTTGTTGTTGATAATGAATTTGTTAGACTAACATATACCGAAGCCATCGAAATATTAAAAAATTCAAAACCAAATAAAAACGGACAATTTAAATATCCGATAAAAGAATATGGTTGCGATTTACAAAGTGAACACGAACGTTTTTTAGTTGAAAAACATTTTAAAAGACCCGTTATTTTGAGCGATTATCCAAAAGAAATCAAAGCATTTTATATGAAACTCAACGATGACGGCAAAACAGTACGAGCGATGGATGTTCTTTTTCCTCAAATTGGAGAAATAATCGGAGGCTCAGAGCGAGAAGACAACTATGAAAAACTTACCGCCCGAATGGACCAAATGAATATTCCAAAAGAAGAGATGTGGTGGTATTTAGATACCCGCCGATTTGGTTCTGTTCCGCATAGCGGCTTTGGACTCGGTTTTGAAAGATTAATGCTTTTTGTTACAGGAATGGGAAATATTAGAGACGTTATTCCGTTCCCAAGAACACCTAAAAATGCTGAATTTTAATTATTTAATAAATATTTGTACTTATGAAAAATTTATTTGTTTTATTATTCATTGCTTTTGCAGTGATTAACCCTTTTTTTGCACACAACGTGCAAAACGCACCATTTACTGTAACACAGCCAAATGGTGAAGTATTAGAACTATTAATTACCGGAGATGAATTTTTCCGAAGACTTCACGATAGTGAAGGTTATACTATTGTCCAACGTGAAGACGGCTGGTATTGCTACGCGTTGTACGATGCCTCGAATGACGAACTAATTCCAAGTGAATTTGTTGTTGGTATAAATAATACCGACCCCAATTTACTCCCCTTGGAAAAAAGAGTTGGCATTTCTTACGAAAAATATATCGAAATACGCCGCGCTTACTTTGAGCACACGGGATGCGATATATCAGGAGCAGCTAAACACTCTATTTTAGAAGATTTAGCAAATTCCAAAACAACTGCCCAAATAAATAATATTATTATTTGTATTGGGTTTTCTGACACTGAGTCAATGACTGTTGACTATCCCACCGCAAACGGAATTGTTAACACAAATCCTAACAACAACATGAGAGATTATTTTGATGTTATGTCGTATGGTAAACTTGATTTGCTTTCACACTTTTATCCACCACCAAATGGAAATACATTAAGATTTTATCAAGCACCAAATCCAAGAGTGTGGTATAAGCAAAATGAAAACTCCGGTGCCGAACATAACTTGTTGCGAGACGCAATAAATTGGGTTAACGAGTATTGGCCCGTACCCGAAGAAATAGACCTTGATGTTAATAATGATGGATATTGTGATTTTATCACTTTTGTTTTGTATGGTCCGGTTGATTACTATTCAACTATTTTTTGGCCCCATAAATGGACTCTTTATACCAATCCTGCTGTTTATATAAATGGAAAACGTGTTTATGAATATAACGTTGCATTAGATGCGGGAGGTAATACCTATTTTAATTCAGGAACGTTTTGTCACGAAGGATTTCATGTACTTGGAGCACCTGACTTATATCACTATAGTGATGCTTATGATAATCTGTCAGCAGTGGGGAGATGGGATATTATGGAAGATACACAAAACAAGCCGCAATCAATGTCTGCATATATGAAATTAAGATATGGAAAATGGGTTTACGAAGATTTTACTCAAAACACTTTCCCTCAAGCCGAGATGGATAAAACTTATGAAGTTTTTCCATTTTATTACAACGATGGTTCAGACCCAGAAAAACCTATTCTACATAGAATTCCTTTGACAAATATTACCAATCAATATTCTGCTATTGAATATCGAAAAAGAACAGGTACAAATTATGACGCAAATCTACAAGGGGAAGGTTTATTGATTTATAGAATAAATACATCCCGCCAAGGCAATGCCCAATTTAATGGAACAAGTTGGTTTGATGAAGTATATATATATCGCCCCAATAGTTCACAAACAGGGGGGGTTTATACTCAAGGTCAGCTTCCCCAAGCGCCTTTCAACACTACAAACAATAGGACAGAATTTAATAGTGAAACCAATCCAAAACCCTGCCAATCAAACGGAACAGAAGAAAATATTCAGAATATAAACAATATTCTTTATGATGGTGCTACTGATTCATATACTTTCTTTTATGGAGATCCTGATAATAGAACAATGTTCGTTGATGAAACCGATTTAATTCTTGAAAAATCTGCGGAATCCACTAATAATCTGGATGTTGTTTCTAATGTATTGTGGCGCGTTTCAATACCCGAAAACGATGAAGAATGGTTATCCGTTTCTACTAAAAAAGGATTAAATTACGCAACGGTTACATTCACAACTTTAAGTGAAAATAGCGGAGAAACACCTCGTATGTCTAATGTTACTTTTATAGGAAACGACCAATCTTTTATTGTAAATGTTATTCAGAGTAATGAAGTGGGAATTAAAGAAAATATGTCCCCCGATTTTCTTGTTTATGGAAACTCTAATAAAGTCTACATTGTTAATGAAAGCAACATAGTTTTTAATTCAATTCAAATTTTGGATTTATTGGGACGCGTAATATATCAAGGAAAAACTGACACATCCCTAACAATTTCCACTGAGGCAGCAACAGGATATTATTTAGTGAAACTTGTTTCTGAAAACGGCATAATTTACAATTATAAAGTGCATTTAGTTAAATAAAAAATGGCAACGAACAATCGAAAAAAAATGTTTCCAAACGCTACCGACGAGCAGTGGAACGATTGGAAATGGCAGGTTAAAAATCGCATCGAAACTTTTGATGAGCTTATAAAATATGTTCAACTTACTTCGGAGGAGGAAGAGGGCGTAAAAAAATCTCTGAAAACTATGCGAATGGCTATCACTCCTTATTATTTAAGTTTAATAGATACTGATAATCCTTTTTGTCCTATTCGTAGGCAGTCCATTCCAACGGGTGCAGAACTACTTCAATCATCAGTTGACTTATTAGACCCGCTGCACGAAGACGAAGATTCGCCCGTTCCGGGTTTAACTCACCGCTACCCTGACCGTGTTCTCTTTTTAATTACGGATATGTGTGCAATGTATTGCCGACATTGCACACGTCGCCGTTTTGCAGGACAAACTGACGGAGAATCAACATCAGAAAAAATAGAAAAATCGATAGAATATATTGCTAAAACGCCTCGAATTAGGGATGTTTTGCTGTCGGGTGGTGATGCACTTTTGGTTAGCGATACCCGTTTGGAATATATTATAAAACGATTGCGTGAAATTCCTCACGTTGAGATAATTAGGCTCGGTACACGTACACCTGTGGTTTGTCCACAGCGAATTACAACCGATTTGGTGAATATGTTGAAAAAATATCATCCAATTTGGGTTAATACTCATTTTAATCATTCAAAAGAAATAACTCCCGAAGCGATTGAAGCGTGCGCAAAAATGGCTAACGTTGGTATTCCACTTGGAAATCAATCTGTACTAATTAGAGGCGTAAATGATTGTGTTTCAGTAATGAAGAAATTAGTCCACAATTTGGTTAAAATCAGAGTTCGTCCTTATTATATATATCAATGTGATTTGTCAATGGGGCTCGAACATTTTCGAACTCCCGTATCAAAAGGTATCGAAATAATTGAAAATTTAAGAGGTCATACTTCGGGGTATGCTGTGCCTACTTTTGTAGTAGATGCACCCGGCGGAGGTGGAAAGACTCCCGTTATGCCTACATATATTATTTCACAGTCGCCCAATAAAGTTGTTTTGCGGAATTTTGAAGGAGTTATTACAACATATTCTGAACCAGAAAATTATACTAATGATTGTCATTGCGATGATTGTCAAGATGTTCCAAAATCGGATGGAGTTGCATCACTATTAAGAGGAGACGCTCTTTCACTTGAGCCAAAAGATTTAGAGAGGAAACAAAGGCTGACGAAGTAAAGAAAGGGAAAAAGGGTGGGTTTTATGTTTTTAATTGATACTAAGGGAGCTTTGAAAAATAAGGGGTTGTGTAATTATTGTACTCCCAACGTTCGTTACATATAACAAATAAAGGCATATAATTTTTTTGGGGTAGCGTATTGTTGTCGCCAATGCGACATCTTTAGTTAGCGATATCATTTTTGTAATGCTTTGTATTTTCAGAGTTATCGCGAATATAAAGTCAGGAGTTCTGAAATTGGGAATTGTGTCAAAGCGGAAAGTAACTAGTTATTAAGATAGACCTCTAAAATAGTATACAAAAATCTAGCCAATTCATTCTAAATCTGTCCGATTTTTCGGCGCAAGATGTTCATAGCCGAGACTAAAAATATTAAAAGTAGCAGGTGCAAATTTCTGAACGGGCGAAAAAATAAGGGAACTTTCGCGAAGGTGCGGTGAAATTATTTTTGTGCCAAAACCTAAAACATCTATAACCAAAATAAAAATACTGATTAGAAGAGTCACTTTTAGGGATGCAAAAACTCCTCCCATAAGTTTGTTTAACCAGCCTAATGATATGGCTTTTAGTAGTTTGTCAATTATTTTTGAAAGTAGATGTACACAAATTACTATTCCAATGAATAAAATTATAAAAGCAACTACAGGAATATATTGTGTTGAAATATAACTAGATAGCCATTTTGATACTAATCCCGAAAAAAAGACAGCACCCATAATACCCAAAATTAATGCTACCAAAGTAGCCAATTCAGAAACAAATCCTTTAAAAATACCTCTAACACAAGATATACCAACGATTATAAGTATTATAAAGTCTAGTAATGTCATAGTTTTCAGTTATCAGTTTTCAGTTATCAGTTTTCAGTTTTCAGTTTTCAGTAAATGGGTAAATGAGTGAATGAGTGAATGAGTGAATGAGTGAATGAGAATAAACCGTATTGTTAGTATTTAGTATTCAGTATTCAGTATTTAGTATTCAGTATTTAGTATTCAGTATTTAGTATTTCAGTATTCCGTATTTAGTATTTAGTATTTAGTATTCAGTATTCAGTATTTAGTATTTAGTATTCAGTATTCAGTATTTAGTATTCAGTATTCAGTACTTAGTATTCAGTATTTAGTATTCAGTATTTAGTATTCAGTATTTAGTATTTAGTATTCAGTATTCAGTATTCAGTACTTAGTATTCAGTATTTAGTATTCAGTATTTAGTATTCAGTTTTCAGTATTTATTTAGTACTCAGTTACCAGCTACTAACCACTAATCACTAACCACTAACCACTACTTACTAATCACTACTCACTACTTACTACTCACTACTTACTACTCACTACTCACTACTTACTACTCACTACTTACTACTCACTACTCACTACTCACTACTCACTACTCACTACTCACTAACCACTAACCACTAACCACTACTCACTAACCACTACTCACTAACCACTACTCACTAACCACTAACCACTAATCACTACTCACAAGAATACAGGTTTCATACCAATAAGTAGCACGTCGTCTGTTTGTTCGTTTTTCCCTTTCCATTGGTCGTAAAGTTTTCCAATAACTTTTTCTTGCTCGTCAATATGATGTTGGCTAATATCTAATAGTGTTTTTCTCAATCTTTTTGAGGAGTACTTTTTAGTTGTGTCTTCAAAGCCACCAAATTGGTCAGCATAACCGTCAGAAAACAAATAAATACAATCATTTGGCATTAATTGTAAAAAATTATTTGTAAATGTTTTGTTTTCATGAATGTCGGAGTATGCAACGGGCATTTTATCTGCTTTAATTTCAATAAGTTCGTTGTTACGAATTAAAATCAAAGGATTATAAGCACCTGCATATTGTAGAGTCATTGTAGGATAGTCAATTACGCAAAGCGCAACGTCCATGCCGTCTTTTGTGTATTCGTCGTGTCCTGACGGGTTGAGGGAACGCACAACATTTTTCCGAAGTTTGTTTAAAATTTCATTAGCAAATAATTCACTTTCTCTGTTTACAATTTCGTTTAAAAATGCCACTCCCAAAATGCTCATAAAAGCACCGGGTACGCCGTGTCCCGTACAATCGGCGGCTACAATAATTAATTTATCTTCTTTTTTTGACATCCAATAAAAGTCCCCGCTAACAATATCGCGGGGCAAATAATAAATAAACATCTCAACGTAGCCTGATAATAGTCTTGAGGTAGGAAGTAACGCCTTCTGAATACGGTGCGCATAAATTATACTATCAATCATTTCCCTGTTTTGATTATTAATTTGGTCACGCTGTTTGACAATTGCCGCATTTTGAGATTGTAATAGGTTGGTTAGATGCTGTGTACGTTTGAAATTGCGAAAAATTATAATTCCGAATACACCAATAGTCGTTGTTAAAAAAGAAAATACGATAATAGCTATCCAAAGTTTTGTTCGGGTTTCTTTAAATCCTGTGATTCTCCTGTCCAGTCTGTTAATTTGCTCAATTTTGGCATCAATTTGTTCAACATATTGAGTATTAATACTATCTTGCTCTGCAATTATTTTATCTTTTTGTGCACTCAAAATTTTTCGGCGCTCAATTAATTCGTTTTGTTCTTTTAGTTCTTTTTTTCGTATAAAGATTTCGTTATTGAGGCTTGTCAAATGAAAATGATTCTCTTCGATTTCAGCGTTCATAACAGCAATTTCACAGTTTTTTTGGTCAATTTCATCAACATTTTTGGCAATAATTTTTTCTTGTTGAGCAATATTCAACTTGTGAACTTCTGTTTCTTTTTTCAAACGCTCATTGTCAACGACAAGGTTGTCAAATTCCACTTTTGTATCTTTAAAGAGAGACTGCCAATCAACAGCATTTTTTATTGAGTTATAGGGCAACCCAGCCCAATAAGTGAAACCCGCCCGCTTTAACGCCCCTTCGTTAACTTCGTAATGAACATTATCTTCAAATATCACAAAATTTATCATCGACTGATTAAAAGAAGCACCCTCCGTAATAAGCAAAAACTTGTTGGACTCGGCAACTTTCATCAAACTATCAATATTAATATCGGGATATTGATTAATATTAACATACAGCAAGTGAAGTTTATTCAGGTTGTCAACGTTTTTTAAAGAAAAAATCTTTACCTTTTTACCTCTTAAATTTTGAGGAACTGCCAGATTGCCAAGAGCACGACTTAAATTCTTGTCAGGCTCTAATAAGCCCATTATTATTGTCTTTTCTTCACTTGGCCAAGTTATTTGACGGATAAAATTACAAATATGTAGCGCACGCTCCTCGTCAGTAAAATTATTTGGTGTAAAACCACACAAAATAATGTAAAACAAGCAAAAGAGTATGATACTTTTTCTATTTTTCATTTTTAAAAATTTTTACAAAAATAGATAAATTTTTTGAATTTCAGACACAAAAAATTTTTTTTATAATTATTAATAATGCTAAAACATCTTTTTATTACGAAAACGAAAATCGTAACTGATAGACATCAAATTCACCCTTATTGCAATTATTTCCCAAATCCTTTGAACAATTGTCCAAGCATATTTACTACATTAACAACGGTTTGTTGGTCATCGATTGGAATTTTCATGTAACTTTGTCCTGTCTTTTCGTCTCGTTCAACTATTGATGAAACAAGTTTTTGTGTTGCTTCTGGCGATGACAATGTTTGTGCCAACCCGCTTAGAAAACGCAACCCGCCCGATAATAAATCGTAAGGTCCTTGTGGTGTTGCCGGAGATTCAGGAGTAGGAAGTTTTTCCATTTCGAGTTGAGGAGTTTGAATTTCGGTTGGAGAAATATCGTCATCGTCTACATAATGTAATGGATCATTTTCCTTTTCTATATCGTCAACTTGTTCTAAGTCTTCATCTTCAATATCGTCCTTATCTACAATATTTTCCGCACTTTCGACTTCATCCTTTTCTTCCAAAACAACTTTTTCTTTACCTTCGTTCAAATGTTCTTCTATTTCAGATTGTATTTGTGCTTCAATAAATTTTTCATCAAAAATAAGTGGAAGTTTTGTTCCCATTTCAATTGGTTCCATCTCTTCATCTGTTGATACAACTGCTTCGTCACTTATTTCGGTACTACCTGCAACTGCTTCCACTGTTTCCATAAATTTAGTAAAGCTATCTTTATCCATAAAAATGGCATCTTCGCCTTTATCGAGTATTCCTTGCGCTAATGCGCTTTTGAAACCTAAAACAAAAAGCATGCGATGCTCAATGGTTTCTTTGGCAATAAAATTAATAACTTGTACATTATTTTTTTGTCCCATTCGATGCACTCGTGCAATTCTTTGTTCGAGAACTGCGGGGTTCCATGGAATATCAAGGTTAATTACCAAAGATGCAGATTGCAGGTTTAATCCTGTACTTCCTGCGTCAGTCGACAAAAATACTCTACAATCGGGGTCGGAATTAAAATGGTCAAAAAGATTTTTGCGCTTGTTGCTTGGCACTCCACCATGTAAATGCTCATAAGGCACTCCTCTAAAGTCCAATTCCTTTGATACTAAATGCGTCATACGTTTCCATTGACTAAAAACAACAACTTTATCTTCTGACGACTCAAAAATCTCATCGAGGATATTCATAAGTTCCTCAATTTTAGTGTCGTGGCGGTTTTCATAATCTTGGTCAAGAATATAAGTGCTGTCGCAAAGCATTCGCATACTATTAAGCGCTATCATAAGCCTTTGACGGTCAGTTTCACTCAAAAAACCCCAATCGCGCCACTTTGAAACTAACCTTGCAACAGTCTCTTGAAATTCTATATACATATCCAATTGTTTTTGGGTCATTGGCACAAAAAGGTTTTTGTCCATCCGTTCGGGTAATTGGTTAAGTACTTCTTTTTTGAGGCGCCGCACCATTATATCCGACATTTTTTCGCCAATCTCGTGTAAATTTTGATATCCTGTTACTTTGCCCGTCTCAGTAGTAATTTGGTGATAATTCAAAAAACGATAATAAGGACCAAGTTTGAACGGATCAACAAACTGCATTATTGAATAAAGGTCCTCTAATTTGTTTTCTAATGGCGTACCTGTCAGTACAATAGCGTAGGTTGATTTGATTTTTTTGGTACTTTGCGCTAATTTTGTTTTCCAATTTTTGATACGTTGTGCCTCATCAAGAATAACTAAATCAAATTCAGCATTGTTAATATTGTTAACATCGTGGCTTGCAGCATGATACGACACGATTTTATAGAATTCATTATTTTTATATTGAGCGCCACGAATATGCTGGGCACCTTCAATAACTTTAACAGAACTGTCGGTAAATTTTTGTATTTCAGACTGCCATTGATATTTAAGGGATGTGGGGCAAATAATTAGAACGTTACTAATATTATGTTCATTTTTCAAAAGTTCGGCTGTTCCGATGGCTTGTATAGTTTTACCTAATCCCATTTCGTCAGCAATCAAACATCGTCCTGCTTTGGCTGCAAACAAAACTCCATACTGCTGATATGGAAAAAGAGTAGTTTTGAGTAAATTCATTTCTGAATCGGTAGAATAACGTTCAGAAATAATTAAGTTGCGTCTTTGATGTTCACGCACTGTTAGCACATACTCAAGTGCGTCGTCATAACATCGGAACTCGCTGTTTATTGCACGAGCTTGTTCCAAAAAAGACTCGAAATGAGTATAAGCAGCAGGTTTAAGAATATTATTGTCGAAAAAATTAGAAGCCAAATCGGAAAAGGCTTGCTTATCTTCTGTTCCGATTCGTATTTTCACCTCTCGCTGCTCGCCATATTGCAGATATACAGAGGTATAAGGCGGATTGTACCCTTTTTGCAACATATTTTCTAACCGCAAATTTGAACAAACTTGACGCAATACTGCCTCCAAATGTTTACAAGTTCCTAAACGATTGGTCTTAAAATCCATACAATTACAGAAATTCATACTATTTGCCGTGCCTACTTTGTTATCTCGTAAGGCAACTTTATATGAATTTTTTGTTTCTGGATTGAAAACTTTGTAATCGGAAAATACAGGATGTCCATCTAACTTTGTTATATTGAAATATTTATCGACAACAAATTGCTTTCTAAGAGCTTTTTGCCAAGATTCTAATCCAAGATTTTCGGGCTTTCGATGATAAGAAACCTTTGTTTCGGGCTGACGTATCCTCTGTAATTTATTTGATTTACGCTTTTTGTGCATAATTATTTATTGAAATGTTGATAATTTTGTTTTTTCAGTTCGGCAATTGTTTTTTCCATTTCTGCGATTGTTAGATCTTTGTCGGCAATAGTTTTGATATTGTCGGCAATAGTTTTATCTTTGTCCGCAATTATTTTGATGTTTTCTTCTATCTGACGTTCTTTATCTTGAAGTTCCTTAATAATATCGTCTTCTAATTCCATTTCACGTCTCTTTTTGGGGTCTTCCATTGCTTTTCGCAAGCGGCGAATAATCTGTTGGTATTCTTTGGGGAAAGACTCGTCATCTACATCTAAAATATGTTGAGTATTAGTAACATTACTTTGGTCGAAAACACTCAATATCTTTTCAAGATCATTACGGCGTCGCGCTTTCAGTTCTCGTATCTGTACAATCCACGAACGGTGATGAAGCCCTGTTATAAACTCGCCCGATGCAGGGAATTCATCGCCGGTATAAGCGTCTTTTACATTGTAATTAACTTGCAGTACGGGACGTGCGGGTAAATCCATACCATAATCAAGAAAATAGATGCAGTAAATTTGTCGCATTTTTTCCTGTTTTACCTCTTTGAACTCTTTTTTCCCTTTTTTCCTAGTAATCGTAACAAAGTAACTATTGTTCGGATTTTGATACTCAACGCCCAAATATCGTCGAAAACGCATCAAATCTGATTGAAGTTTGGCTTTTTGCAATTCGATAATTACCGTTTTGAAACCTATTTCAGTTTCTATTTTTGCCGAAAAGTCAAAATGACAAACCGTTAGAGGCGACCGTTCTTCGTTGTGCCTTGGAATTTCTAATGTTCGTTCCTGTGCGCAAAACTCTAATTCAATGATATTCTCACCAATTATTGCAGAAAGTAAAAGTTTTGCTGCTTTATTGTCTTCCAGCATATATTTGAACACTACATCGTAAATTGGATTGGCTATGTGCATATCTTATTGTATTATTTATTTGATTTATACGTAATTATATATTTTATTTAAGAAGATTTATACTTTTTTTTTTGAAAGTCATAAAAAAGATTCAATACTACTGAAAAAAGAACATAAAAAGGAACAATAACAAATAATGCCCTTAAACCCATAAATATCAAAGCTATAAGCGAAACTTCAAGTAAAATAAAACGATGTTCATTTCCTTTCCAACGAAAATGCTTGAATTTTAATGAAAACATTGGTATTTCGCTCACAAGAAGATATGATAAAAAGAAAATCAGAAACAGTATAAACAAAGGATTTTTAAAAAATGGTGGAAAATTTTCATACGAAAAAACAGTGTAAACGTATGAAACAGAGAACATTCCTGTTGCGGTTGTTGTAAGTCCGCGAAAATTGTCCGTTTGAGTAGTGTCATTATTGAATTTTGCAAGTCTTAACGCAGAAAATACTGTTAAAAAAAAGGGAATAAGTAGCAAAATTTGGTCGCTGTAACTGAGGTTCCAAAATTCACCTGCCCATGAACCTGTAATAAAATAGTGCAATAATGAAGAGTATGCCGCAGCGGGTGCAAAACCAAAACTAATGAGGTCTGCAAAAGAATCTAAATCTTTGCCAATGAGGCTATAAGCGTTTAATTGTCGTGCTGCAAAACCGTCAAAAAAGTCAAAAACTGCGGCAAGCAACACGCAAACCACCGTCAAATCGGGGCGTCCCAAAATTGCAAAATAGGTTCCAAATGCACCCAGCAACAAATTTAAACTTGTTAGAAAATTTGGAATATTTTTAATTAAAATCTTTGTAAACATTGTGAAAAATATTTTGATATTTTCTAACCTGCATTATTCATATATCTATTATAACGCAAAGGCGCAAAGTTAAGAACGCATTAATAGTCTTTAGTTTTCAGTTTCAGTTATTTTTGTGTTCCTTTTCGTTTAGAATGTATTTTCATTTTTTTTATGAATAATACCAGTTAGTTGAAAAGATTTTTTAATAATTGACTGCTTCTAATTCGAAATAAGCCTGCGGGTGTTCGCAGCATGGACAACTATTAAGGGCTTTTTCGCCAGTGTGTGAATAACCGCAGTTACGACAAACCCATGTTTTCTTTTCTTTTCGTTTAAAAACTTCTTCTTTTTCGATGTTTTGCAACAATTTACGATAGCGCTCTTCGTGTCTTTTTTCAACAGTTGCAACTAATTTGAATGCTGTTGCAATTCTGGGAAAACCTTCTTCTTCGGCTATTTTGGCAAATTCGGGGTATAACAGTTCCCATTCTTCGTGTTCGCCGTCGGCTGCTGCGAGTAGGTTTTCAGCGGTGTTTCCTATTATTCCTGCAGGATAAACGGCAGTAATTTCTACCATACCTCCTTCCAGAAATTTAAAGAAAAGTTTAGCGTGCTCTTTTTCTTGTGCTGCTGTTTCTTCAAAGAATGCGGCAATTTGTTCTAAGCCTTCTTTTTTGGCTTTGCTCGCAAAAAATGTATATCGATTGCGAGCTTGAGATTCTCCAGCAAATGATTTTAATAAATTTTGCTCGGTTCGTGTTCCTTTGATACTCATAATGAAATATTTACAAATAATTTTTAATAGAAATAAAAGTACAAAAGTAGATATTTTTTTAGTAAAAAAAAGATTTTTTATATTTTTTCAAACAAAAACAAATTTTTTTCCTATTAAGGCAAAAATAAATTACGTTTTAAGGTTGATTCTATAGATGGGTATATATCAGGCAAAAGATCTTGTCCTAAAGTTCCTTCAATAATATAACCATTAAATTCAATTATTGCATCGTAAATCGGGTTGAAATGAGCGCCACGTAGATAACCCCGAGTTAACGTAAGCGCAACTCGGTGCACATATATATGGGATGTAGAAAAGGAATGTTCGTTTTTCTACCAAGCGATGCATTTGTTTTAAACGCAATTGACCTTTGCGTTTAAAAATGAAAAATGCAATCTAAGAAAAATCCGCAAAAATCCGCCTAATCCGTCAAATCCGCGAATCTCCAAAACAAAACAAAAAATATTTTTTCAAATAAATAAAAAAAACAATTAACTTTGCAAAAATTTTACAAATGTCAATTTCAGTAACAAAAGTATCACATTTTTACGGAAAACAGCAAGCACTCAAAGAGGTATCGTTTAGTTTACGTGGCGGCGAAGTGGTTGGATTTTTGGGACCAAATGGTGCCGGAAAATCAACTATGATGAAAATTTTGACAGGTTTTTTGCCTCAAACGTCTGGCGAAGTATTCGTTGCAGGTGAAAATGTTTTAGAAAACAACGTTTCATTTCGTTCTAAAATTGGGTATCTACCTGAACATAATCCTCTTTATTCAGACTTGTATGTTTCTGAATATTTGGATTTTATAGCATCAATTTATAAAATAAAAAATAAAAGAGAACGAATAAAAGAGATGATTGAATGTGTAGGCTTAACTCCCGAGCGGCAAAAAAAAATCGGTGCACTTTCAAAAGGCTTTCGGCAACGTGTAGGATTGGCGCAAGCGCTACTTCCCAATCCAGAAGTGTTGATTTTAGACGAACCAACTACAGGTTTTGACCCTAATCAGATTTCAGAAGTACGAACTTTAATTAAAAATTTAGGTCAATCCAAAACGATTTTATTATCTACTCATATTATGCAGGAAGTCAAAGCGATATGCGAGCGTGTAATCATAATTCACTCTGGTTCTATTGTTGCCGACGAGCATCCCGATGCGTTAGAATCATTGAATTTAAGTGGTGACACAATTCTTGAGGTGGAATTCGATAAGCCCTTTATTTTGGAAAAACTTTTTTCAATAAAAGGTATAAAAAAATTAGAAAAATTAACGACCGAACGGATTTTGGTTATTGTTGCCGCCGGATTAGAAGTGAGACCCGAAATTTTTAAATTTGCCGTAGATAATAATTTAGTTCTTATGTCTTTAACAAAAAAACATCAATCGTTAGAAGAGGTTTTTTATAGTTTGACTAACTAAAATAGTACTTTCAAAATATAAGATACCTACTCTTCTATCATTCTTAATGGTATTTTATTTCGTAAAAATAAGTGTATCCCCAAGGAATAATATAATGACACTGAATCTTTAGAAGCACCTTAATAGTTACAAAAATAATAGTTGTCAGGATGTAAATACAAAAATTTCATATATTTTTGCAAATTGAAATTTATGAAAAAACATTTCAAAACAAACAATTTCAATAATTTACAAAATATAAACGGTAAAAAAGAGATGTCTAATACAATAAACATAAAAAATAAACGTGCATTTTTCGATTTTGAAATACTCGATCGATATGATGCTGGCATTCAGTTATGTGGAACTGAAATCAAATCAATCAGGCAAGGTCGTGTGAGTCTTGTAGATACATATTGTATGTTTTATAACAGGGAGTTATGGACAAAAGGAATGAATATAGCGGAATATTCTTATGGAACTTACAACAACCATATTCCTACTCGAGAGCGAAAATTACTACTCAAAAAAAAGGAACTTCGCAAACTCGAACGCAAAATCAAAGAATCAGGTCTGACAATTGTTCCATTACGCTTATTTATCAACGACAACGGTCTTGCAAAGCTCGAAATTGCCCTCGCAAAAGGAAAAAAAGAGTATGATAAACGTGAAACTATTAAACAAAAAGACACTTCCAGAGAAATGGACAGAATTAAGAAACGTTATTAATATTTAACATTCTTTAACGCAACCTTTTTAAGAAAAAAACATCATTTATAAAAATATTGTGACTGAAATCGACCAAATTGTAGCGCAATGTCAAAAAGGAAACCGTGAAGCGCAAAAAATTCTTTACGAAAAATTTGCTCCGAAATTGTTTGCTGTTTGTATTAGGTACTGCAAAAATAGGACAGAAGCAGAAGATTTTTTGCACGAAGGTTACATAAAGATTTTTGAAAATATTGACAGATTCAGAGGAGAAGGACCTATTGAAGCATGGATGCGAAGAATTATGGTCAATACAATTTTGGAAGAACTTAGAAACAAACAAAAAATTAGTTTTGTAGATGAAAATGAAATTTTTATAAATAATTTTGCCGAAGAAGAACCAGAAACAGACGAAGTGCATTTTGAAGTTAATATTAATCAAGTGAACGAGTTGATTGCAAAAATGCCCGAAAAATATAAACTAGTATTTAACTTATATGTTGTAGAAAATTATTCACATGAACAAATAGCAGCCGAACTTAAAATATCAATAGGAACAAGTAAATCAAACCTCTCAAGAGCAAGGAAGTGGCTGCGTGACAGGTTAGGAGAATTGGGTAGTGGGTAGTGAGTAGTGGGTATTAAGTAGTGAGAATTTAGAATTGAGAATGATAATAGAAAATAGAAAATGGCTAAAAATAAAACAAATGGCAACTTTAGAAGAAAAATACAAAAAATTTTGTGAAACAAACACAGAGCAACCTCCCATTAATATGTGGAACAGGATTGAGTCATCTTTGAATAACAAAGCGGCTAATGGACGTATTGTTTGGATGAGATTTCTTGCTGTGGCAGCATCACTGACATTATTAATTTCTTTGTCTCTATGGTTTTGGGTTTCCAATATACCTCAAGAATTTGATAATTATTTGTCGGATAACATAGAAATTATAGAAACCGATGATATACAACCTGATGCAAACGATGCCAATAATAGTGAAATAATTTCAAACGATTTTTCACCCGTTGAAACCCCAAAAGGCAAAATTCACATATCTTCCTTACTCGCATATCAAACAGATAACAATACCAAAGAAGTAGGAAAATCAGAAAATATCCAAAACAATATTACTACGAAACCTATTGAATCTGACCACAACATCTTAATAATTAGCGATGAGGTGAATTCCACTGATAGGGAGAATATCACTCCTTCGGAAGAAGAATTTCCTGTTTTGAAACAGCAATCGATAAACTATTATGATGCACTTTTCAGAGACCCTTACCCTACTCAAGTAAATAGTAATAAGCAAAGAGCACAAATCGAGGTAGGTGGCTCCTATTCACCTGTTTATTCCTTTCGGCAGGTTTCAGACCGCAACAATGACGCTCTTTTAACTACTGATTATCCAAACGAATCGGGAATCATCAATAATGGTGCCGGAGTTAGCCTAAGTGTTAAATTTAGCGGAAAATGGGCAGTTGAATCAGGTGTTTTGTACTCCAAAATGGGACATAAAATCAGTAATCCCGAAATTAACAATAGCCCGTTTGCAACAGAAAATGATGTTTTGATATTAAACCACGTCTATTTGTATAACACAATGGGAAAGGCCAATATTTATCCTTCATTAATTTCAGTATCCGATATTCCAAGTGATATTCCAACTCCTCCGAGTGCTTTTCCAAAAGTTAATGAAACTCCTTTGCAAAGTAGTTTAGAACAAAACCTCGATTATTTAGAAGTGCCATTTTCGTTCCGTTACTATTTTACCGACACTAAATTTAAGGTATCCATGTCCGCTGGAATAAGTGCCAATTTTTTAGTAAATAATAGTTTTTATTTGAAATACAATAACGTAAAAGAAAAAATAGGCGAAACCGAAGGAATATCAAACCTAACTATGAGCACCCATGCGGGCATTTCATTTGTTGCACCTCTTTTTAAACAATTTTCATTTCAAATAGAACCTCGCGTAAACTATTTTTTAGACGAAATTAACAAAAATCACCTCTACAAATACCGTCCATATTCATTCGGAATATATAGCGGGGTAAGATATCAGTTTGGAAAATAGGTATTTGATTTAAACCACTTAATAATAGTCCAAATCACAAATAAACGATGTTTGTTTGGAAGAAAAATATTATTAATTTTCACATAATTTTTTTGCGGTATCATTTTATAATCTTTTGTAATCCAATGAAATAGTTATTATCAAATCAAATCAGGAATTCTGAAGTTAGGAGTTCTGATGCTATTCTTTTCATCCCTTAATAACAAGACTCCCCTTTGGCAGTTGCATAGTGGCACAATGCAAAGAGCCGTGTTGTTGAATCAATGCTCTGCAATCAATTCCGACAACTTTTTTATCAGGAAATAACGTAGTAAATATTTTTAAAACCTCATCATCTTGCGGTAATTTGTAGGTAGGGACCAAAACTCCATTGTTAATAATCAAAAAATTACAATAAGTTGCGGGTAATCTTTTGGCATCGCAATAAATAGGGTCAGGGAGTGGCAATGGTACTAAATTATAAGGTTGTTGGTCGGTATCAAGGAAGTTTTTCAATTCATTTTCCATTGCGGACAATGGTTGGTAGTGCGGGTCGAGTTTATCGTAACATTTGACATAAGTTATTGTTTTTTTGTTACAAAAACGAGCAAGTGTATCAATGTGACCGTCGGTGTCGTCGCCTTCCAATTTTCCGTAGTTAAGCCAAAGAATTTTATTACTTCCGAGGTTAGATTTGAGGTATGTTTCAATTTGTTGTCTGTTCCACTCGCCGTTTCTGTTTGGGGAGAGTAGACATTCAGCCGTTGTGAGAATTGTACCCATTCCATCAGTTTCTATGCTACCGCCTTCAAGCACAAAATTGAGACGATTTTGATAGATAATATCTTCATGGAAAATATTTTTGCATATCAAAAGAGAGTTCACGAGATTATCTTTGTCTGCGGGAAATTTCAGTCCCCACCCATTAAATTTAAAATCATTACAAACCAAAAAGTTTTTATGTCGGATATAAATTGGTCCGTAATCGCGAGTCCATGTATCATTAAAAGGAATAATTACAGGAATTATCCGATGACCAAATTTATTTTTCACAAATTGGTAATCTTCTTTGTCGTTGACAAGTAAAACAACAGCTTGATCTAATTCGATAATAGCATCTATTATATTGAAATAACACTCCCTTGCTTCGTCAAGCATATAAGCCCAATCGGTGTTTTGGTGCGGAAGAGCCATTAAAATAGCATCTTGCGCCTCCCATTCTGCAGGAAAATATGGATTTTTGTTTATCATTTTATTATTTACTCATTTACTCATTCTTATTCATTCCCGAAATCAAATAATCTTTGACTTCAAGAAAAACTTTTTCGAGTTTTAGCATATTATCTATAAGGAAATATATTGTTTTCGACCATGTTTCTTTGTTAAGAATATCGCAGGGCTGTTCTACGTAAACTCTGCAAACTTGTTCTCCTGATTCTTTAATATAGCAATAATCCCAAATAAGATTTTCTCCAAATTGGGCGTAAAAAAAAGATTTACAGGCGTGTAGTTTTTCAAATAATTCTATTCTTTTATTATCGTTTTTATGATTAATTTCTAATGCCACCTGTGCTTTAGTTCTATCGGCATCAAAACGCAGGTCTACACCTTTTATGCCCGTATTGTCGAATATCCAAATTTTCTTTTTACCTTTTTGTTTAGGTAGTCTGCGGGTACGGTTGCTTAATTTTTCCCAAAATTCTAATTTAAGGGCTTTTGTTTCGTCTTTTGAATACACGATTGTGAGTTTTCAGTTATCAGTGAATGAGTGAATGAGTGAATGAGTGTAGGGGCGTACCCTTGCGGTCGTCCACCTTGTAATAAATAAGTAAATAATATAATATAATATAATGCAAGACTCTATTAACCATTAATCGCTAATCACTAACCACTAATCACTAACCACTAATCACTAACCACTATTTTCCTAACTATCAAATTGTTATTAGTTTGAATATGCACAAAATATATACCTGCGGGCAAATGAGAAATATCTATTTCTATTGGTTCACGGTTTACGGCAAACGGTTCACGGTGAACTACGCGACCAGTTACATCAAATATCTCAATACTTACATCTGAAAACTGAAAACTGATAACTGAAAACTTCCCACTTGTTGGATTTGGAACTATTGTAATCGATTCTATTTCTGAAATAGTGATATTATTCAAAAATTCTACGCTACATTTAATAAGGACATCGTAAACAAAATCGGGTGTTGTAATTTGCAATATATCAATATTATATTCAGAATTACGCTGATTATTTTTATCTAACATCAATGGTGATATTTCAAATTCAATAGTTTCATTTGGCAACAATACCATTGGAAAATCGTAAACTTCAGTTTCGGGATATGGTGTTACAAGTGAATATTCCATTGTTTCGTTGTTGACCGATTCTATTGTTACAGTCGTATTTGTTAGGTTTGAAACAGTTAATATTTTATTGAGAACTTCATCATCCATTTCAAAAATATATTCAGTATCCGAAAGAGTCAAAACGGGGTCATCTTCTAAAAGGAAATCTACGCTACATTTAATAAGGACATCGTAAACAAAATCGGGTGTTGTAATTTGCAATATATCAATATTATATTCAGAATTACGGCTGCTATTTTTATCTAACATCAACGGAGATATTTCAAATTCAATAGTTTCATTTGGCAATAATACCATTGGAAAATCGTAAACTTCAGTTTCGGGATATGGTGTAACAAGTGAATATTCCATTGCTTCGTTATTGACCGATCCTATTGTAACGGTTGTATTTGTTAGGTTTGAAACAGTTAATATTTTATTTAATACTTCATCATCTATTTCAAAAACAAATTCAGTATCCGAAAGAGTCAAAACGGGGTCATCTTCCAAAAGGAAATCTACGCTACATTTTATAAGGACATCGTAAACAAAATCAGGGGTCGTAATTTGCAAAATATCAACATTATAATCTGAATTTCGGCTGCCATTTTTACTTAACATCAATGGTGATATTTCAAATTCAATAGTTTCATTTGGCAATAATACCATTGGAAAATCGTAAACTTCAGTTTCGGGAAATGGTGTTACAAGTGAATATTCCATTGTTTCGTTATTGACTGATTCTATGAAAACTATGGTATTAGTTAGATTTGAAACTGTTAATATTTTTTCCAACTCATCATCGTCAAATTCAAATATGAATTCAGTATCCGAAAGTGTCAAAACTGGGTCGTCCAATAAGAATTGTTTACTACATTTAATTAAAACGTGATAAACTGTTTCAGGAGTAGTAATTTTCAGAATATCAATATTATAATCAGAATTTCGGTCGCTGTTTTTACTTAACATCAACGGAGATATTTCAAATTCAATAGTTTCATTTGGCAACAATATCATTGGATAAACAAAAACTTCACCATCAGGGTAAGGAGTTACAACTGAATATTCCATTGTTTCATTATTGATGGATTCTATCGCTACAGGAACAGTAGTCAAATTTGAAATTGTTAATATTTTTTCGAGAACAATATCATCAATTTCGAAAATAAATTCGGTATCAGATAAAGTCAAAACGGGCTCATCTTCCAAAAGAAATTCTTTACTACATTTTATTACAACCTGATAAATAGTTTCAGGAGTCGTAATTTTCAGAATATCAACATTATAATCATAATTTCTACCACTGTTTTTACTTAACATCAACGGAGATATTTCAAATTCAATAGATTCATTTGGCAACAATATCATTGGATATACAAAAACTTCACCATCAGGATAAGGAGTTACAACTGAATATTCCATTGTTTCGTTATTGATGGATTCTATCGCTACAGGAACAGTAGTCAAATTTGAAATTGTTAATATTTTTTCGAGAACAATATCATCAATTTCAAAAACAAATTCTGTATCAGATAAAGTCAAAACGGGCTCATCTTCCAAAAGAAATTCTTTACTACATTTTATTACAACCTGATAAATTGTTTCAGGAGTGGTAATTTTCAGAATATCAACATTATAATCAGAACTTCGGTCGCTGTTTTTACTTAACATCAATGGCGATATTTCAAATTCAATGGTTTCATTTGGCAACAATACCATTGGATAAACAAAAACTTCAGTATTGGGATATGGCTCAACAAGCGAATATTCCATGGTTTCATTATTGATGGATTCTATTGTAACAGTTGTATTTGTAAGATTTGAGACTGTTAATATTTGTTCTAAATTCTCGTCATCAAATTCAAAAACAAAAACAGTATCCGAAAGCGTCAAAACGGGGTCATCTTCCAGAAGGAACTGTTTGCTACATTTTATAACGACATGATATACCGAAAAAGAAGTTGTAATTTTCAGAATATCAACATTATAATCTGAACTTCGGTCACTGTTTTTACTTAACAACAAAGGCGATATTTCAAATTCAATAGTTTCATTTGGCAACAATATCAATGGATAGTCATAAACTTCGGTATATGGGTAAGGAGTTACAAGTGAATATTCCATTGTTTCGTTATTGATGGATTCTATTGTAATAGGATTATTAGTTAGATTTGAAATTGTTAATATTTTTTCGAGAACATTATCTTCAATTTCAAAAACAAATTCTGTATCAGAAAGGGTCAAATATGGGTTATATTCTAAAATTTCAAAAGAAAAAGGATCATATTCTCCGACCATTGGATAGCTTTGTCCACGACCCGAATAATCAGCCGCATAAAAGTAATAATCTAATTTTAAGGCATCTATGGATGTTGTTACCGTTCCTGTAAACATATTATTTCCTTGTGGAGTAAGCAAAGAAAAATCCCACTCACCATCATTAATTCTGTAATAAATTCGCAAAGAATCTTGATAAAAATTTTGTCCGCTATAAGCAACAATTTTTGCGGATAAATCATACGTAAAAGAAAAGTCATGTGGCTCAAAATTAGGATAATGGCTAATATGAATCATGTGCTTGTCGGCGATTTCGTGGGTACGGCAATGGAGGGCATCGGTATTGATCCAACTACCATAATTAATTGGAATTATTTGATACCCTGGCATAGCATCCGCATAAACAGCCAATGCAGCAATATCATTTGTTGTGAGTGTACTATTTACGGGTACAAATACTTTATTATTCAATATTAGAGAGTTTGTATAAGGAGTAATTGGAGAATTATATGTAGCTCCAGGTGCATTAACTCTGTAAACCTCAAAAGGTGTTCCCCAAGAAGAAGTCTGGTTAGCAAAATAATTGGCAGCCGCCTCGAACTGCGCATATTGTCGATGATTAGTAGGCACTTGCGCTACTAAAACCTTATTTGGAGATAATAGTTTGCTCCAACAGTCTATATGTTGAATGTTATCATACGGAACAATTGGATCTTGAATAAAATGAAACGTCTCAATTCCTAAATATTCTTCAAAATGGCTACGAATATATTGCGTAGAGTAGCTTGAATTTTCTGTTATGGTTAATGTAGTAGAAAAAGCTTGGTTTATACCGTCATTCATATAATTTCCCCCTGTGAGCCAAAGTGGGGAGGAATACCTTGTAAGTCCTAATTTAGTGGCAAGATATGTATTTATTTGATTGTCATTAGGTCTGATTGGACGGTTGTAATAGAAATCAAACATTGCAATTTCACTATCATCAATTGCCATAAACCATGGACCGTAGTCTCGAGTCCAATATGAGTCGTTAGGTGCAATCAAAAAGTCACAATTTGCCATATTTACCCCGTTTGTAATATATTGGTTTGTAACGGTGGTTTGTTGTGATGAGTTGGCAACTATTGTTATCACTTTTATATCATTTGCCATCTCTTTTATTAACGACATTGGAATACCAAAAGAATAGCGAATAAGCACGGCTTCCATTGGTTCCCACTCAGCAATAGGTCGAATTTGCCCCACTGGAGGAGCAGTTCTCTCGACAATTGGTATTATGGTTTTCGACAACTCAATTTCTTCTAAAGAAGGGGTATGGAGTAATTGAATACCATCCTGATTATAAATTGGTTGGGCGTTTAAGGTGATTGTAGTGGTTGATAACGCCAACATTAGAAATAAGAATACTTTTTTCATATTTAATAAATTAAAAATTAGAAGATTAAATGATAAAATTTTACTAAAACTGAGTACAAAGGTAATAATTTTTTTAATTAATTATTTTATTTTAGCTATTTTTTGTAAAATATTTTCATGAAATGGCATTTTCGCCAATCCTTATTAGTTTCAGATTTCTTTTCTTCATTTCAGTAAATATTTGATACTATGTTTATAACAAATTTTTATTTTGAAAAATTCAAATCTTGAGTTTTTAAGAACCTAATTTTTACCTAATATATAAACAAAACAACCTCAGTAGATTAATGAAGTCCCCCACATTATACCTAATTACCTCATTATAAGGTTATTATTAAGGTAATTAGGTTGTTCATAATTTACATTATTGACTACTTTGGTTGTTTTGTTAGAAAAAAATAAGGTTATAATTAGGTTTAAATTTCTGAAAATCCAGAATTCCTGACCTCAATACATTTTTTAGTTTTACAAGCGGAAAATATTAATTTTGCCGAGGAAACCAAAATGTCCTACATTTTGGTTTTTTGCATTCCGTTAGGAATGCATCCCTTTTCGTGTTAATGGTAATTTGGTCGCATTCCTAAGGGAATGCGTTTTTATGCTTTGAAATTATTTTCTACCAAGCGTCATATTCATTTTCGACAAGCTCAATGCATCGCCTAATGGAATGTGGAAAACAGAGGATGAATAAAATTTCATAAAAGGGGACATTTTGATTTCCCCAGAGGTCAGGTAATCTGAAAATTAGTGTTATCAAAATTCCAACAATAAAAGAAGTCTGAAAAGTAGACTTTTTTTTCAATATTTAATTTTTGAAATGAAATTTTTATTAATTTTGCAAAATATTTTTAGAAAAAGAGAGGTTTAAACTTTTAACAAAATGAGCAAAAATAAATTTAACAGACGCCAATTTTTAAGCAGTACGGCACTTATCGGCGCTGCTGCGGCAACAACTGGAACCGGCGCATTTTTAACATCATGCACCGGACAAGGAAACAATAAACAAAAATTCACACCTTTGCGCCAGACAGGAGATTTATATATTCCAATCTTAACCGACAAAGCAATAGATGGTCAAGAATTGAAAGCAGGAATCGTAGGCTGCGGTGGTAGAGGGTCAGGAGCAGCAATGGACTTCTTAAATGCCGCTAATAACGTAAAAATAACGGCATTAGGTGATGTGTTCCAAGATAGAATAGATGCTTTGCGACAAACACTTTTAGAAAAAATGGGTGTTGAAATACCTGAATCACAATGTTTTACAGGTTTTGATGCCTATCAAAAAGTTATCGATGCCGACGTTGATGTTGTAATATTTGCAACTCCTTCAGTTTTTCGTCCCGAACAATGCAGATATGCTGTTGAAAAAGGAAAACATGCCTTTTTGGAAAAACCTATTGCAGTTGACCCAACAGGGTACCGTTCTCTAATGGTAACAAGTAGGCAAGCAGATTTGAAAGGTTTATGCATCCTAACAGGAACGCAACGACATCACCAGCGTTCATACGTGGAATCATACAAAAAAGTGCAAGAAGGATATATAGGTGACATTGTTAGCGGGAATGTCTATTGGAATCAAAATCAACTTTGGTACAAAGAGCGGCAACCCGGTTGGAGTGATGTCGAATGGATGATACGCGACTGGGTCAACTGGAAATGGCTCTCGGGAGACCATATTGTTGAGCAACACGTTCATAATATTGACGTTTTTAATTGGTTTTTTGGACAAAAACCTATTAGTTGCGTAAGTTTCGGCTCACGTTGGCGTAGACGTACGGGCGACCAATATGATAACTTCAGTACTGACTTTTTGTACGAAAACGGAGTCCACCTTCACAGTATGTGCCGACAAATTGACGGTTGCGCTAATAATGTAAGCGAATTTATTCAAGGAACAAAAGGCACCTGGAATAGTACTGATATGACAATTCGAGACCTCAAAGGAAATATTATTTGGCAGTTCGACTTTGATGCAGAAAAAGAAAACTACCAACAAATAAGCCCTTATGTCCTTGAACATGTCAATTGGATAACTGCTATTCGTAATAAAAGTCCATTCAATCAAATAGAAAGCGATGCAATATCTTCTTTATGTGGAATAATGGGACGTGAATCGGCATATACGGGATCAGAAATAACTTGGGAACAAATTGAGGCTTCAACTCAAAATTTTCTTCCTGAAATATTAGAATTAGGTTCACATCCCGCAGTGAATATTAATATATCTGCACCTGGGATGAGTGAATAAGTGAATGTGTAAATGAGTGAATGAGTGTAGGGGCGTACCCTTGCGGTCGTCCACCTTGTAATAAATGAGTGAATGAGTGAATGTGTAAATGAGTGAATGAGTGAATGAGTGTAGGGGCGTACCCTTGCGGTCGTCCACCTTGTAATAAATGAGTGAATGAGTGTAGGGGCGTACCCTTGCGGTCGTCCACCTTGTAATAAATGAGTGAATGTGTGAATGAGTAAATGTGTGAATGTGTGAATGAGTAAAAAAGAGAATCCCGTTAGGCGATGTAATATGGGTAAAAAAATGATTATCGAATTAATTGCGTCTTTTGCGTTCTCTACTTTGCGACCTTGCGTTAAAAAGAACTTATCCGCAAAAATTAGTGGCAAAATATAAACTGATGACGAGAATAAAAATTTTGAACACACGCAAATGATTTTATTTCAAATAATTCGTGTTAATTCGTGTATTTCAATAAATTCAATAACAAATTCGTGGCTAAATATAAAATGAAAATAAAGATAATTGCATTGTTTGTTGCACTTTTGTGGTTTTCAGAAGGTTTTGGGCAGCCTCCTTCGCGAATAGACCAAACGGGAGGTCGTTTCGATGGCGCTGCTGGTATGCAGCCCGGTTCCTTCGACCGAGACACAACGGGATTACGGTCTCAAACAACAATTATTTCAACAATTCCCCGCGAGGTCAGAAATTGGAAACTTTCCAACTTATTTAGTAGAGCCGATTCTTTACAAGTGGACACTTTGCCCGAAGGTTTTCAAGTTCATAACCCCGCATACCAACAAGCAATCACAAACGTTCAGTTAGGAAACATTGGAGCACCATGGAAAGCAGCAATGGTTTCAGAAATGCCTATCTATTCTGGGTTTTTATTTACCGAAACAGTTAGAAACTTTTTTACTACTCCCGATGAATGGAAATATTACAATACACGAACTCCATATACAAATATTTACTATCAGCACGCACCGCCAAAATCACGTTCCGAAGAGAACGTCGGAATTTTGTTCACACAAAACGTGAATAAAGATTGGAATGTTGGTGTCGAATATAAAGTAATTTCATCGATAGGGAAATATGCTTATCAAACTGTTAATAATCGGAACTTTAGGTTTTTTTCTTCTTATTCAGGAGAAATATATCAAATTTGCGGCTCCTTCGTATATAATAAAGCAGACCGTTTAGAAAATGGAGGAATGTTAGACGATTTTGATATTTTAGACCCAGAAATTAGCATTATTTCACGACCCGAACAACTTCAAGTTAAGTTTCAAAACAATAGGGCAAATAACCGAGTCGATAATTACCAACTCTTTTTAGATAATAAATTAGAGTTTGGAAATGTTTCTGTTACTACACAAGACGGCGAAACAACGAAACTGCCAATAGGTACGGCAATGCACACTTTACATATTGACCGTTCGAGAAGAGTATTTCAGATGGACGGAATTAATACCGATTTAGGTCGTTATTATCCTAAAATGCTCGTTGATAGTATTAGGACAAGAGATTCGACATATTACACTTCAATAACAAATATTGTGCAACTCAAACTTAACGAAGAAGCAAATTCGATGTTACGTTTTGGTTTAAGAGGTTTTATTGGAAATCAATACGAGCGATACAAATATCCTGCTCATACTGAATATTACAAAATAGATTCAATTTTCTATCATCGCACTGATACTACTTTTGTTTCGTCATTCTTTGGCGGACAAATTTTTAAAAACATTGGAGAGACTTTTAGGTGGAACGCAGGTATAAAAATATATTTTCAAGGTTATAAAGCAGGTGATAGCGAAATTACAGGCGGTTTCGATTCACAATTCAGAATTTGGAAAGATACGGCTGGAGTCTTCACTGACGGTGGTATATTCTTAATTAGCCCAAACTTTTTTACCGAAAATTATTATTCAAACCATTTTGAATGGCACAACAACTTCTCGGCTGTTAAAACTGTTAAACTTAGAGGAGGAATTAGAATTCCGACAAGAAAATTGGAACTTACCGCAGAATACAGATTAATAAGCGATTACGTTTATTGGGGACAGCAAGCACTGCCAATTCAAACATCGGCAATTGTTAGTTTGATGGAATTTAAACTATATAAACATTTTAAGTTATGGAACTTACATAGCAAAAACACTGCCTTATACCAACTAACAAGCCATTCGGAAATTATTCCTCTCCCAATGTTTTCAATATATAACTCCTCTTATTTTCAAAACACTTTGTTTAAGGTACTTTTTTTTCAATTAGGACTCGATATTCGGTATAATACTGCTTGGTATGCGCCTGCTTATGAACCTGCTGTTAGCCAGTTCTATATTCAACGTGAACGAAAAGTAGGTGACTATATTTTTGCTGATGCCTTTTTAAATTTGCACCTTAAGCGCGCACGAGCATTTTTCAAAATGACGCATGTCAATCAAGGATTGTGGGGTAATAATTATTTTCACACAATAGGATACCCTGCAAATCCACGAAGTTTCAGATTCGGAATTTCTTGGAATTTTTATGACTAAGGGTTTTTAGAAGTCCCCTTAAATAAATAAATTAAAATATTGAGTCCACTCCAAAAAATGTTCTTTCCCGCAAAGTTTTTTTCTCATTCACTCATTTACTGAAAACTGAAAACTCCTTTAGAAAATATAGTTCAAGCCAATATTAAGCCCGCTTGTTCCGTCGCGTTTGTCGAATGGTTTACCGAATTCGGCTGATATAACGAAATTCCTGTTCATAACAATTTTAGCACCTAAACCCGCACTGAAATGCATTTTGTCAAAATCTTCAGATTTCTCTGAAAAAATTTCCTTTGTATTGGCTGCTTTCATTTCCTCTAATTTGTACGACTGAACAATTTTTCCTGCATCAAAAAAAGGATTAACACCAAAATACCAATTTTGTTTTAAGAATCTGAAATTAAACAATTTCCAACGTATTTCAAAATTACTCCAACAAAGTCCGTCTCCAACAATTCGATTGTATAAAACGCCTCTGATAGTATTAATTCCGCCTAATCCTTCTGAATTTATTTGCCTTAAATAAAGCGTGGTTACGTTCTGTTGTACGTAAAATGGTACGTTGCCTGCAATTGTACCCTGATAGGCAAGATGATATGCAAATACCAATTTGTCAGACATCAATGGAACATAATGACGAAAATGTGCAGACAATTTTAAATAAGAATTATTGTTTTTTTGGAAAATATCTGGAGAGCCGTAGAGAATTGTTTCAGCCCAAATTCCTTTTGCGGGTGCTGCTTCGTGGTCGCGACTATCATAAATTAATCCTATTTTAATTTCTGCATGCGAGCCACCCGAGGCTTCTTTTGGAGAAATGATACCCGCCGTTTGATATATTTCAAAAAGAGTTGTATCATTCTTATAGGTATCCAATTGAACCCTATCTAATTTATAGTTCCAAAAAGCTAATCCCGCTGCCCATTTTAAATTAGTAGCAAACCCTTTTTGATAATCAGCAAGGATTCGCAACATTTTTCTGTCCATAGAATAAAAAGCAGACCCTTCAGCATGTTTATCGTCGTAAGGAGAAGCGTATCCGTTGAAACCATAGAAACTCATCATTTTATTAGGCAAATAAGTAGCAGCAAAAGTAAGTCGAGAATTTCGTATCAAATATTTCGAATCATAAAAAAAATGATACATTCCGGAACCTTTGGAGTATAAAGATGCCTCAACATGAAATTTGTGCAAATATTCGGGGAAAACGCTACCATCACCGTAGTAAAAAAATGAGCATAACGCCCCAAATTGATAACCTAAGTCGCTGTTATAACCAACAGCGGGGAGAGGACCCAAATTCCAACCCGTTTTGGGCTCTTTTTCTTGTGCATTGGCGGCTGTTACTATTAAAAACGCCAATAATAATTGTTTAAACTTTGTCATAATATTAAATTAAATTCCTTATTTGAAATTGCAAAAATAGATAAAATTTTTGAATTATTTTCAAAATATATAAAAAATAAAATAAATTTATTATCTTTGCGTTTTATTTGCAAATTTGTTTTTAGAGTATAGATATGGGAAAATGGTTCACGGTTCACGGTACACGGTTCACGTTTAAAAAAAATGAAAATAAAAAAACTAATAACCGACAACTGAATACTGAAAACTGATTACTGAATTTCTACTAAGGTTGTTTTGTAGAATAAATAAGGTAAAAATAAGGTTAATACTAAAAGCGAAAATGAATTACGAATTGAAAATACTCATTCACTCATTTACTTATTCACTCAT
>Ga0099364_10001313_pt1 | contig 41330 bp, 35 predicted proteins | sample TergutTh196P3_FD_73070 | JGI IMG/M metagenome (GOLD analysis project Ga0099364, IMG submission 73070) | Microcerotermes parvus P3 segment gut microbial communities from Pointe-Noire, Republic of the Congo - Th196 P3 | ecosystem: Host-associated > Arthropoda: Insects > Digestive system > Gut ...
CAGATTTATAGGTTGGGATATTCATGGCTATACATTATATAATATGTTAAACTCCTCACTTCGTTTTCTGCCCTTGTGCAGCCTCACGTGCGTATTAGTGCGCCTGTGATACTTGTACTTCGCGTGTTCCGGCTTATTGTACTCTGAAAAGAATATCAGAAGCGCCATCATTGCCGACAGCACCTGCCGTTTGAACTCTCTAAAATCCACTCCATTCCGCTGGCAGAAGTAGTACGCCACAAGCTCTGTCGCCTTCTGCAAGCCGATTTTTTCCTTCACGTTGCAGATGATTTTTTGCACCGTGAACTCGCTACGGCTTATATGGTCGGCAATCTCTTTTGCCGAAAGTCCGGTAGCGTTCAACTCTAATATCTCATTTTCTCTACGGGTAAGCATAATCTTAAATTTTAAACGGTTAAACCTAATGACTTTTTCTTCTTCTCTCTTTCGTGCAACCTAAAGTACATTGCATGAATAACGTCTATTTCAGCGCCGGTATAGCGGTCGTCCTCTCTGCCCATTGCCGACCAAAACACCGAAGTGGAATAATCGAGCCCTCTGCACACGTACGCTATTTCACCTCGCCGTTTGTGTTTTCGGATAAAATCCTTCTTCTCTTGAATACTGCTTTTCTTGCTCATTTTTTACTATTTTTTATGGTTATTTATTAGACTTTTAACAGGTTACGTTTTAGACTATGCGCACCGTCTACTCTTGCGTAGTTCATGTGCGATTTTGGGTAACGCTTTTCGCCTACCGACATGCTTTCAAGGTCGAAAGATATGTCTAACGCCGCTACCGTTGCCGCTTCTTTTGCATACTGCCATGCTTTGCGCATAGCCTCTGCCCACTTCATTGCGCCTGCTTTTGCGGCTCTGAAGATGCGCCATGCTTGCTTCATTATCGACGACTTGTCGAACTGGCTGGCTCTTTTCGGCTCTACTGTGCCTCTTTCAGAGGCTGTTGTGCTGTTGAGGTTATTGTTGTTCGCCTCGTTTGCGTATTTTACTGACTTTTTCATGGCTTATAACTATTTTTAATTATTTTTTACTATTTTTTTTATCCGTTTCTTTGCACTTTGAAAATTTGTTTGTACTTTTGAAGTGCGAAGTTTTACTATAGTATACGAAATTAACGCACAAATGTTACACAATATTGTGTTTTTTTGAAAATATTTTGCACATTTTTTCGTATAAAATTTTAAACAAAAGTGTAATTGCCTAAATATGAGTGATATAAACATAAAGGGTCTGCGAAAAAAAATTGGACTTTCGCAAGAAAAATTTGCCGAAATGCTAGGAGTGCATTCTCGGACCGTCCAAAATTGGGAAAAAGGAGGCGTTATCCCAGAAGTCAAATACGCAATATTGCGTAAGATAGAAGCTGAAGACATAAACACGCCGGAAATGCTCAATAATGCCCTGCATTCGCCGTCAATTGACGGTCTTATGGAAATCATCCGCGAAAAAGACCGCCAGATAGCCGAAAAAGACGCGCAGATAAAGCGGCTGTTTGACCTCTTGGAAAAGAAATAACCTAAATTATACATATTATATATATCTTTGAAAAATTTAATCAAAATGGATACATTGATAAAAATGCCCCGCGTCAAACCAAACTTGTCAAGACGCACTACAGCATACGCGCCTAAAACCGAGAGATTTTTGAGCAGCGATGCATACCTTACCGATTTAATATATTCCGAAAGTCTTGAATTTGAAGACCTGATGGACAGGTTGAGACAGCACACCGGAGGACGCATACCTAAAAACGTGCGAACTTTGCGCGATGCCGATTTCCTTTCGCTAATAGAGGAAATCCACGCAGGCAAACAACCCAGCGCCACCCGCAAAGAAGTATTAATGGCTATTGCATGTGGAAACGTCAGCGAAGATGTTGTAGAAGATTTAGAGGATGCCGTCCTTTTACAGATGATGCAAGAAGCAAAGGAAGAGGGCGATAACGAACTTGTCAGTGAAGAAGAAATTATGAAAATTTTGGATGAATGAAAACCTATTTTGAAAAATCGTTTGAGAGAGACATCAAAAAGATTGATAAAATTCTTAAGGCTGAAATAAAGAAAGCCGTACTTTCTGTCAAGCAAGCCCGAACGTTGCGTGAAATCCCCAACCTGCGAAAGGTAGAAGGGTGCCCCAAAGGCGTCTCCTACCGTATCAGGATAGGAACATATCGTATCGGTGTCGAAATAGTGGGCGACTTGGTCACATTCCGGCGTTTCGGACACCGCAGGTTCTTTTACAAAATATTTCCGTAAAATGCGCGACTTGCTAAAATCTAAACCTAAATAACTCATTATCTTAAATTTATATCGTATGTCACAAAGAATTGTCACTATTTTTGAAGATATTAACGGATATTCGCCGATTGAGTACGACCGACTTATTGCATCGGTACTCAAAGAAGGCGAAGTTATCAAGAGCGTATCATCGGCATGTGTTCCACATTTGTCGTCCACATTGCCGAAAGGGTATACTACTCCATTTGATAGCGCTGCGTACCTCATGGCTGTAACCCTTTTAATCGAGAAGCCTGACGAATAGCGTCCGCTTCTTTTCTGTTTTGTTCACGCTCATCGTACCCTGCCAGTATTTCAGCAAAGTATTCTGAAGTTCTGCGGGCAAGATATTCTACGCAATCGCGTCCGCAATCATTGCCAATCATCATCCAAACATGCTTTTGGACATCATTGTCTATGTAAATCTTATTCAGTTTGTCGAGTATCATGGCTTATCAGTATTAAAGTCGTGAAACGTAACGGGATAGTTACCATTTCTTATTGAGATTAAATTGTATTCCAAATCGAAAAGGCGAGCCTTGATAAAATAAAGTATCTCGTGATGCTTTCTACGCTCATATTTACCGTTCTCTATCGGATTTATTACTATCCGCTCGCCTAACGCATCGACAAACCATTTTAGCGCGTCGCGTTCGGCTTTCAATTGTCCGTAAGCTTCAGCTTCAGGCTCTGACAACTCCGTTTTGCTGTCAGATTGGAACTCTTTACCGGAACTGTTGTCATCGCTGATTAGATAGTTTTTTATCAACTTCCTCCTGTCGTCGAGGTATTTTAAATCTGTCCAGTCGCAAGAAAATAGACATCGGTCGTCCTTGCGCGAGACGGGATAAGTGATATAAACATCACAGTCTTTGCTGCCATCGTCATAATCATTAACGGTAATTCTAACTTTTCCGTCGCTGCGTCGCCCATACAGTCTAACATTCTTAAGGCTGTCTGGACTGCGACCGTCGATTGCATTTTTGCAAACCCAGTCGAAAAACCTGTCCTGCGCATCTAAAAATTCGCGCACCTCTTTTATATCTTTGTGTATCATGCCTCTACATTTTTAGATTTTATATGACGATTATACACACTTCTCTCAAATTCGACAAACGAATTTAACGCCGACTTATCGGTTGGGTCTATGCCATTTTTGACATAATACTCAAGAGTAGCGGCACAGCCAACAACATCGATATCTTGAGTTTGCATCTTGGCTACTTGCGCAATACAGCGTTCACGCAAGGCGCGCGCGCATAAAAGGCTCAATTTATCGCCCTTTAGACTACTAAAATCAAACGGTTCCTCTTCTCGCCAAAGCGCTAATTTTTCTTTTTCCTTTCCCATCGCTATACATTGTTTATATGGTTAAACACTCCGCCAACGCTTCCTGCGAGCGTCCCGCGGTTGCCCTCTCGAAAAAATCTACTTTTTTCGTCGAGCCCTATCCTTGTCTTTTCGACACTATATCTATCTTTCAGTATCATATAACTAATTTTAAGTATTGATTTACAACTTTTTTTACTTTTTCTTTGCACTTTGAAAATATTTGAGTATTTTTGCAACACAAAGAAAGCGCAAAGATAAAGTTTAATTTTAATGTGACAAAATATAATTTAGTTAAAAAATGTTAAAGTTTTAAATATAATTTTAGTGTAATGGCTAATTTACAGATAATAAGGGACATAGCAAAAGAGAGGCAAATTAGTATCCGAAAACTCGCTAATGACGTAGGTATTAGCGATGTGGCGTTGCATACCCTTATTAAGAACGGCTCAACCAATACGACCACGCTCGAAAAAATAGCACAAATATTGGATGTGTCGGTGGGCGTGTTCTTTGAAGGAAATACCGAGCAACTTCCCGAGAACATTACTCAAAGACAGGACAACAATGATATTGCCGATATAGGTTTAAGAATTAGGGAATTAAGGGAAGTTGAAAACCTTACTCAAATTGAGTTTTGCGATAAGATTGGGATAAATCAGGCTAATTTGTCGCATATTGAGAAAAAAGGAGTAAAGATTTCCGTTAGTATAATCTCAAAAATTATATCAAATTTTAATATTGATGCAAATTGGCTACTCACAGGTCAAGGCTCAATGTATAAAACTGTAAATGAGGTTAATACCGATGTTTTTCAGGCGCTATACAAAGAGCAACTCGCCGAAAACAAGCACCTCAACCAGCAGGTTGGCGAATTGAGGGCTGATAATCGCCGTCTAACCAGCGATTTAGACGATGCCCATCAAGATATAGGGCATTACAAAAAAGAGAATGCACGTCTGGAACGAGAAATGGGCTCTTTGCGAGCAGAATCAAAAAGTGTAAAAAATGGTGCTTTACCATTTTTTCAGGACAATGGGATTGATGAACTAATCTACGAAGACCAAACAATATAAAGGTATGGAAGATACGATTAAAAAGATAGAGAAAGGCGCGACAGAAAAGTGTGTTGTTGATTTTCCTATTGACGATTCGATAAACAACATTCCAAACGATTACTTTTCAACACGACACAATGTCGATGAAAAGATTTTGGGAAAGGTTAGTAATATTGGCAGAGAGAATGTAAACGACACCTCGGACAATCTTAACACAAGGTTTGATAACTTGTCAAATTTTGTTAACTATTGGATTGATGAAGCGTTGCCTCAAAAGGAAGAAGTACTAAATGAAAAAATCAATAATGTAACGAGTGTTTACGAGAATTTGAACGAAAGAGTAGAAAATTTATCGGAATTAGTCATGCATACGAGAATTAGAGGGCGGTTTTATAAAGTTGTTTCTGCTTTTGCCCTGATTGGTAGCGTTATAGCAATATGTACTTCGCTAAAATCGTTTTCATTGGATTCTGCTGCTTATTTAGGCTGGGTAGTAGCTTCTTTTTCGACTATATTAGTAGTGTTAATGGGTTGGCAAATATTCAATATAATTGAATTTAAAGGATATAAAGAGGAAATCAGAGAAATGGTCAAGATTGAGGGCAGTTCGTTGCGCAAACAAATTTCAGAGTTTAAAGACAAAATGGATTTGTTAAAAAACGACTTGGATAAACTTCCTGAAAAGTTAAAAAAGGCTCGGGAAAACGAGGAGTACATAAATCAACGAATACACAGAAAAACTTGAAAAGTAATTTGTAAAATGTTGAATATTAGTAGATATGACCAAACAGTGGACAAATAAAGAGTGGAAGGATATAGATTTCCTGATTGACTTCTTTTTGAGGCAGTTAGTAGAGACCGCTAGCGATTTAGGTAGAGATATTTTTGAGAAATATATACCTGAAATACCTGACGATGCGGATGATGCGGACTTTATGCCCTATATTGAGGATGCGCTCCATATTATAAGAGACCAGTATCTTGCCGAGCCCAAGATGCACGGTAATAGATTTGTCGCAAACGCCAAAACTAGAGAAATACATCGCGCGGGCGGTTGGATTGCGTACAAAGCCAAGCAAGCGAAGCTGAAAACACAAATTCAACAGAGCATGGAACTATCAGACACTGCAAAGCAAAGTCAGATTGATGCCAATAAAAGCCAGATATTGACAAACAAATGCACGCGGCGTATCGCTTTGGCCGCACTAATAGTGGCAATTTTGTCGTTGGCCGTGTCTATTTTTGCGACCATCCAAAATAATCGAAAATCTTTTTGGCCCACGACCTCTTTCCCTTGCACACGCAATCCGTGTGCTGAAACAGAATCGCCAAAATAAGCACGTTTATTGCATTTAAAGCCACTAATATGTATAATAAATTCATTTTAAATTAAAAACCGCAAAGATACTAAAATATTTAAGTAAATGAGCAGTCAAAGCAAAAAATATTTAGGCGACATTCAAGACGAGGCTATAAAATTCCTTGCCTCGTCCAGCCTTTCGAGTTATCAGATTTGCAAAGATACGGGCATTTCAGAAGTTTCGATAGGAAATTACAGAAAGGGAATAAAGAGACCAAATTTTGCAAATGCAAAAATTTTGGCAGCGTATTTTGAAGATAGTACCGAAAAACCGAAAACAGATATTATTGCGCACGCTAGCAATACCGAGACTCCCAACAACTCCGGTCTTCCTCTAATCCCATTCGATTGTGTTGCCGGCTACGGCGAGGACAACGAGGGCGTCTTGCTGCCGGACTGTACGCGTTACAAAATACCGGAGTTTGAAAGTCTTGGTGCAGAATTTTACGTCAGGGTTAGCGGTAGCAGCATGTATCCCAAGTATTCATCGGGCGACATACTTGGGTGTCGGAAAATAAAAGAGATACTTTTTTTTCAGTGGGGCAAAATTTATGTGATAGACAGTTCGCAAGGGCAGTTAATCAAGCGTATATTCGAACACGAAGACCCTGATAAGGTTACGCTTGTTAGCGATAACAAGGAAAAGTACCATTCATTTGCAATACCCAAATCTGATATTAGAAGTTTGAGTATTGTAGTAGGCGCAGTTCGACCAGAGTAGTAAAATTAATTTGAATAAACAATATATAGTAAACTAATGGATTTATCAATAATTCAAAGCAAGATACACATCATAAGAGGTTACAAGGTGATGCTCGACTTCGACATTGCCCAAACCTACGAAATAGAAACCAAGTATCTCAAACGCGCTGTCAGAAGCAACATTAAAAGATTTGAGGGCGAGGATTTTATGTTTGAACTGACAAAGGAAGAGTTTACAAGTTTGAGGTCACAAATTGTGATATCAAACCAAGCTGGAGAGTTTGAGGTGCAAAAAATGCACCTCAAACAGAGAGGCGGTATTCGCTATATGCCTTTTGCCTTTACAGAGTTGGGCGTTGCCATGTTAAGCAGCGTTTTAAACTCGGAAAAGGCAATTGACGCCAATCGAAAAATTATGCGCGCCTTTGTTGCCGTTCGTCAGTTAATACTAAATCCGCCTGTGAACGAGGTAAAAGAATTGCAAACCGAAGTATTGCATCTAAAACAATACATCGAAGAGGCTTTTACCGACTACAACGAAATTAATGAGGATACCCAGTCGCAAATTGACAACATATTATCAGTTACCAACGTTCAATTCAGCGAAATATACCAATCGTTAATTGAGTTGGCAGAGTATAAAAAAGAATTAGCCAAGCCGCGCAAGCCGATTGGGTACATACAGTAAAAAAACGATAATTAATTAAATATCAAAGATATAAACCAATTTTGAATAGTAGTATTATGTTAAGTTTCAGTAAATTAGTGAACAGGACAGCGGTCGCCAATCAGGGCGGGGCAATGGTAGGAGATTCCATTTCAAAACACCGGCGGAGTTTGAAAAGCCAGATGAGTAAAACAGTAACAGTAGTTGCGCTATTTTTCAGTTCTATTTTTATTGCAAACGGGCAAAAAATAGAAACGGTCGAAGTTGATGATTTTACGGGAGTAAAGAATACAATTACATCGTGGGAAACAATCAGCATGGCTAAAGGCTCGCCTTTGTATGCGCGAATTTGGAAGTTAAGCGATGAAGAAAATGAAGGTGATTTTGCTCTTGATTTAAAAATCAACAATCTTCCATTTCTAACCAGCATTGACAAGGGAGCGGAAATAATCTTTTTGTTTAAAGGCGGCGGAAGGGTCACTTTGAAAGCGCTTGACTACACAATGTCTGAAAGAGGGGCTGGCGTAAAAGCAACGGTAAATATCAGTCAAATAAACGGAATAAACCCGAAGTATCCGTTTGAAACACCAAAAGTCGATTTTAAGATTTTTCAGGAACAGGCGGTAGATAAATTCAGGGTCTACTATTCGGATGGTTATATTGACTATACCGTAAATAACAGGCAGGCACGAACGATACAAAATCTGTTTAAATTGTTCTAAAGAGTTAATAATCAAATAAAAATAGATAAGATGAATAAAGCAACAAAAATATTTATATCGGTCGTGATATAGCTGTCAAGAATTACTTGACAACTGCAAGTTGCGGAAAGCTTTATAAAACAAAAGAGCATCGATTTCAGTTATTAAGAAATACTTACTAACTGAAATTAATAAGGCTATGGAACGTACACGACCTCTACCTCTTCTGGCTCAATAAGATGGCACAACAAGAAGCGGTTGTCGTTTTTTGGGTCTGACTTACTCTCGCTCTTTCGGCTGCTACCGTTCTTTTTTTGATTTTTTGACTTTATTTTATGTGACATATACAACGAACAAAAGCGTGAAACTTAACCATTCCCGCAGTCTGAGGTATTTCGCGAAACCTGTTATCAAGAACTAAATTAAGCCCTATGCTTTACAAAATACAAAGCGCAAAGATAGAAAAAACCAAAGATATTATCAAATTTTTTTTTGACGCTCTATGCGTTTTTTTGTATTTTTCAAAACCTTATCAATAACCTTCCTGTTTGCCTCCGCAAGCGGCAGCCAGTCCTTTTGCAGATACAAGTCGGTTATTTTCAAGTCAGGGTCTACATGGTTAAGATATTCGTGCACTTCTGATTTCGGTATTCCGCACTCGTTACGTGCTACACCCGCCCAGCTATGACGTGCCGCGTAGAATTGCAAGCTGTCTATTCCTACCTCTTTTCCGATAATTTTCAAGCCTTTGTTGACCGCCGTCCTAAAAGTACGCACATCTGCATATCGCTTGTAAAAATTGAATGCACGCTCACCGGTTTCATCAGCATATTTTTCAATAAGAGGTAAAACTTCAGGCTCGACACGTATTTTTATATATGCGCTGTCCTTTCTGCGTTCTCTTGTTTTTTCGCGCTCGTACTCAAAATATCCGTTTGATAGTGGTTTGCAATTATACAAATCAATAGCATTTGTGCCAACCGAGCAAAACGACAAAACAAACACATCCTTTGCAATTTCGTCTCGAACGCCCGTTGGTGTGTATGCAAATATTTTTCTAATACTATCCGATTCCACGCCGCGCTTACGAGCAACCGGCTCCGCAGGTATTTTATATTTCCTGAATGGGTCGTTTGGTATCATTACAATACCGCCCTCCTCGTCATTATACTTATCGCGGGCAATATTGAACAATGCCCTGACAATCGACATGTATTGACTCGGAGCGCGTACGCCCGGTATTGTTTCTTCGTATTCCTTCAAAAAGGCGCTGTTTATATCAGAAGTCATAAGACAGTCTATATTTTTGGCTTTCAAGAACTTTTCCAAATTATTGATTGCGTAGCGATATGTTTCGGGCTGTTTCATACCCTTTTTCTCCATATCCGCTATAACCGCCCTCGCAAACTTTACAAAGTCAATACCCGAATCGCCAACGGATGTCGCTTTTCGCAAATACTCTGCTAACCCGTGAACATCGTACCTGTCTGCATTTCGCCCAAGCCCAAGCACGATTTTCTCATACTCTTCTATCTGTCCGTTCAACGACTTGCAATATATCGGGTTTTTCAACTCGAATGTTCGTGTCAAATCTGACTGCTGCGCATAATACCCTGTCGGCATGTATGCTATTTTCGACTTGTGCGTAAGACGTATTGAGATAGGAAATTTGCCATCTCTGCGCTTTTGATGCTTACGCACTGTTATTCTGAATGTTGCCATTTCTTTTTGTTTTAAAATTTTCGGTAAACTATCGGTAAATTTTGCCGCAAAAATATCACATTTTTTTGATTTTTCCTAACCGAAAGTTTACCGAAAAAGCAAACAAAAAAGCCCTACATCTTCTGTAAGGCTCTGATACTCTTGGCGGTGTGGACGGGACTCGAACCCGCGACCCCCTGCGTGACAGGCAGGAATTCTAACCAACTGAACTACCACACCAAAAATTCGCCGCAAAGGTAATACTATTTTTTTTATTCACAAAATTTTTTCAAAAAAAAAAAATATTTTTTTTCATTTTTTTTTAGTTTTTGTATTTTTTAGTCTTCGCTGTTGGCACATTTCCACGCTTTTCATTTTTCCTTCGATAGGAGGATTTAACTTTGATACGCTCACTTTTGCATAGTCCAATTTTGGGAAACGCTCAAACAGCCGGTCTAAGATACGATTAGAGAGATGTTCAAGCAGATGCGAACTTATTTCCATTTCTGCCTTAACTAATTCATACACCTCTACGTAATTCAGAGCATCCGACAGATTGTCGGTTTGAGAAGCTTTTTCCATTTCCGTATCCATAGTTATATTCACTATATATTCATTGCCTTTTGCTTGCTCTTCTGGGCTGCAACCGTGGTGTGCATAAAACTCCATATCGTTCAATCGGATTTGTCCCATAACTTTTTTTTGAAAAATTAATACTAAGATTTTAATTCTGAAAATTTGGCGATTCTAACCCATATCCTTTTCTTTTATCTTCATCTTTTAGCATTATTGCTATTATTAGCGCAACAATTCCAAGTACCGAAAAAATAGCCATTGGGAGCGTATAGTCATAAAGGTTTGCTCCTGAAGCGTTTTGCTCGACAATGCAGTGTTTGTCGAGCGCCCAGCCTATCAGGTACGAAACGCCCATCAATCCCCAATTTTGAATCCAAAAAATTAAAGCATAGGCTGTTCCCAATTGTTTGTGTGGTATGATTTTTGCTACTGAGGGCCACAATGCAGAGGGAACAAGAGAAAATGACACTCCAAGCAATATGCACAACAAAAAAGCTATCCAAACTTGATTTAGCGCGGGTAATGCAAATAATGCGTGTATACCAAATAAAAGTAATGAGCCTGCAATCATCATTGAAGCTCCCTTACCTGCACGGTCGTACAGATTGCCAAAAAATGGCGTAAGCAGCAATGTGCCCATAGGCAACAATGCCGGTATATCTCCGGATTTGATGCGAATACCCAGAAGACTGAAATCGTCGACATTAAATTTATGTACCATCAAATCGGGCGCATACTTGAGAAATGGAAAAATTGCAGAATAGAATAAAACACACAGAATTGAAATCAACCAAAATCCCTTGTTGCGTAAAATCATACCTACATCTGCCATGCGAAAGGGGTCTTCGGCTTCAGTTAAAACAGCGCGAGGGTCAGACCGGTCTAATTTTAAGTCCATTACAACATAAATAAGATAAAAAATAAAACCGGCACACAACAAAACTAATCCAAGCAACATTGGCGTTGAAAGGCTGAAATTCAATGCTATTCGCTCGGAAAACATCATAGCCATTATCGTTCCTATGCGCGCGGTGGCTACCTGAAGTCCCATAGCTAAGGCAAGTTCCTTGCCGTGAAACCATTTAACAATTACTTTAGTTATGGTAACACACGCCACTTCTAATCCCACGCCAAAAATAGCAAAACCTATACTTGCCGAAAATACCTGCAAATTAGTTGACCACCATAAAACCTGTATGTTTACGCCCTGAAGCGCAATTTCGTTAATAGCCCAGTATTTTATTGCCGCGCCTACAACCATCAAGCCGGCTGAAACTATTCCCGTAAAACGTATTCCCATTTTGTCGAGCATTAGTCCGCCGAAAAAAAGCATAAGGAAAAATACGTTAAACCAACCGTAAGCGCTTGTGAACAAGCCATAACTAACACTATCCCAGCCTAAAGTCGATTCAAGCATAGGTTTAAGAGGAGCCATTACATCGCACACAAAATAACTAAAAACCATTGTTAGCGATACCATCGCCAACGCTGTCCAGCGTGCTGTCTTAGATTCACGAAGGCTGTTTATTATTGCATCAGACATTTTTTTTGTATCAATATATTAATGTATTATTAACTTAAATTAAATGCAAAAATAATAAAAAAACACGAACTTTGTTATTTTTTTTCATTTTTTTTACAATTTTTTTGCAATTTTCAAAAATAAGCAGTACCTTTGTCGCTTAAAATGAATCTTGATGTTCGTAAATATTACATAGGCGGCAGTGTTGTTCTTGTAGGAATCGTTCTTCTTGTCAGGATGTTTTTCCTTCAGGTTTTGGACGATACGTTCAAAGAAAGCGCTGACAATAATTCGCTGCGAAGAGTCACTCAATATCCGGCGCGGGGATTGATTCTCGACCGCAATGGTAGTGCTATTGTTGATAACGAAGCGGCTTACGACCTTATGTTCATACCTCGTCAATTGCAGCCTTTTGATACTATAGAATTTGCTCGTATTTTAGGAATGACAAGCGAAGACGTTGTCAGAACTTTCAACAGATTAAGGCAGCAGCGTGGTTTTTCGTCTCATCGTCCACAAGAATTTTTAAGACAGATGTCGGCAGAAACGTATGCCGTATTGCAAGAGCGATTGTACAAATATCCCGGATTTTATGTACAACCGCGAACGTTACGCAACTATGTTCGTCGCATAGCTCCTCACGTATTGGGATATGTCACCGAAGTTGATTCTGCCGATATCCGTCGGGATAATTACTATAGAAGCGGCGATTTCATTGGAAGAAGCGGAATAGAGAGACATTACGAAAAAGAACTTCGCGGTCAAAAAGGCGTAAATATTTTGCTGGTAGATGTGCATAATCGAGAGGTTGGCTCTTTTCGTAACGGTACTTTGGACACAATGTCGATTGTGGGAGCCGACTTGACGCTTACGCTTGACGCCTGTTTACAGGAATACGCCGAAATGCTTATGACAAAAATGCGGGGCGCCGCTGTGGCTATTGAGCCGTCTACCGGCGAAATACTTGCAATGGTATCTGTTCCTAATTATGACCCTGCACTTTTAGTGGGGCGGGTGCGTTCAGAAAATTTTCGAATGTTGAGCAGAGATTCCGCCGAGCCGCTTTTTGACCGCGCCGTTATGGCTTCATATCCACCCGGCTCGGTATTTAAGATTGCGCAAGGATTAGTGGGTCTTCAGGATGAAACCTTAACGCCAAATACGTTTATCGGTTGTGCAGGCGCCTACGTTGTAGGAAGTTTTCGTCAGGGATGTCGCTCGCACGTGTCGCCGGTAAATTTGATGCAAGCGGTAGCCGTTTCGTGTAATACGTATTTTGCAGTAAATTTCAGGGCAACTCTCGACAATCGTGCAAACGGTACAGTAAGAGACAATTACGTTAAATGGAGAAGCGATATAATGAGTTTTGGCTTTGGCGAAAGATTAGGCGTAGATTTGCCGCAGGAAAGGAACGGAAATGTTCCAACTCCGGGATTTTACGACCGCATGTATTTTCCCAGAGGCAATTGGCATTCTGTAACTATTACATCGTTGTCAATAGGTCAAGCCGAAATGGGAACAACGGTGTTGCAGATGGCAAATTTTGCCGCACTGCTCGCCAACGGCGGCTATTTCTACACTCCGCGTTTAATCAAGAAAATAGACGGACGCGACACTATTCCGCCTGAACATGCCCAAAGACGCTATACGGCAGTAGACACAGCTCATTATAAATCAATTAGAGAAGGAATGTACATGGCAACAACTGCAGCTGGAGGTACAGCGCACAGAGCCGCAATTCAGGGAATTACAGTTGCCGGAAAAACCGGAACCTCACAAAACCCCAGAGGCGCGTCGCACAGTACATTTATTGCTTTTGCGCCGGTGGAAAACCCAAAAATAGCTGTGGCTGTGTACGTAGAACACGCCGGATGGGGCTCATCGTGGGCGGCGCCAATAGCTTCCTTGATGATGGAAAAATATCTTACAGGAGAAGTGACGAGAGAGTGGGAAGAAGAAAGAATGAAAAATTTTAACGTAGTATACAACTGAGGAATTGAAAATTGAAAATTGAAAATCGAAAAAATGAATTTAAATAAAGAAAATAAGATTAAGAAATATTTATTACTGTATCTCAAGGCATTGGGAATAGGCGCTGCGGATACTGTGCCGGGAATTTCCGGCGGCACGATTGCTTTTATAACCGGTATATACGAAGAATTAGTAAACTCGTTGCGCTCGTTTGTACCAAAAAATTTCAAACTTTTTTTTACCGGTAGAATAAACGAGTTTTGGAAAGGAATAAACGGAAATTTTTTATTGATAGTATTTTTAGGTATCGCAACAAGCTTAATTTTACTTGCAAAAATTGTCTTGGATATGCTTGATACGTATCCGATTGCTACATGGTCTTTCTTTTTTGGTTTAATTTTGGTTTCCACATATTCAGTTCTTGGAATAATCAGAGAAGTAACCATGCCGGTATTCATAGCCTTTGGCATAGGCGCCATTGCCGCCTTTCTTATTACGCTGTTATCTGCGGCGCAAACTCCAAATGAACTTTGGTTTATCTTTGTTTGTGGCGCTGTAGCTATTTGTGCCATGATTTTACCCGGTATTTCCGGAAGTTTTATTTTGCTGCTATTGGGAAAATATCAATACATGCTCGCCGCTCTCAACGGCTTAAAAATCGAAATTATTGCCGTGTTTGTCTGTGGCGCCGCTGTTGGACTGCTTTCTTTTTCGCATTTTCTTTCGTGGTTGCTGCGCAGATACCACGATGTGACTGTGGGATTGCTTGCAGGATTTATGTTTGGCGCGTTAAACAGGGTATGGCCCTGGAAAGTGCAAACAGAACAAGATACAGGTCAAAAGTGGCAATGGTCAATGGATAAATTTTCAGACCATAGCCTCAATATTGTCGAAAGCAGCCATTTACCTCATACTTTTGAACAGATGACCGGCGTAGACGCTAATTTGTACGCAGCGCTTGCATGGGCGGCTGTCGGTATAATAATCTTTAAAGTTATAGAAAAAATTGGAACTTACAAGAAGAAACAAGTTGTGGAATAACGCAACAAGGCGGTCAATTGTGTATTATTGTTCCCGCATCTGCGCCTGTTAACACTTTTTTGAGTTGGTCTGCCTTGTTCATGTTGAATACTACGATGGGCATGTTGTTTTCCTTGCACATTGTGAAGGCTGTCAGGTCCATAACTTTCAGATTTTTATTAATAGCTTCATCAAAACTCAACGTTTCAAATTTTACGGCGTCAAGGTCTTTTTCGGGGTCGGCAGTGTAAACGCCATCAACTCTTGTTCCTTTCAACAAAACGTCTGCCTGCATTTCTACCGCTCGCAGCGCTGAGGCTGTATCGGTAGTGAAAAACGGATTTCCCGTTCCTCCGGCAAGAATAACCACCATTCCTGATTCTAATGCCTCCATCATGCGCGGCTTGCTAAATCCTTCGCCCACCGGCTCCATGCGTATAGCAGTCAGTAATCGCGTCTTAACTTGAAGACTTTCTAAAGCCGATTGAATAGCCAATCCATTTATTACAGTTGCGAGCATACCCATATAATCGCCCTTAACACGGTCAAAGCCTTTATCAACGCCTTTTAGTCCACGAAAAATATTTCCTCCGCCAAAGACTATACCGATGCGAACCCCCATTTGCGAGGCTTCTTTTATCTGTTGGGCGTAATCCATGAGCCTGATTGGGTCAATACCCGCAGACTGTGCGCCCATTAATGCCTCGCCACTCAATTTTAATAATACGCTTTTGTATTTTACCATAAAAAATAATTTTGACAAAGATAATACTTTTTTTGATATGTTTCTCCGAAAAAGAAAAAAATACTATTTTTGCATTTTAAACAGTATCGTATTTTAATATGTTTTTTGTCGACGTAATATTACCGCTGCCGCTTCAACAGGTTTTTACCTACTCTGTGCCGACCGAACTTGCGATGCAAGTGAACAAAGGTGTACGAGTAATCGTTCCGTTTGGCGCACGAAAATTTTATTCTGCAATAGTACGCGAAATCCGAACTGAACATGCTGTGAATTACCATGTTAAGGAGATATTGGCTGTTTTAGACGAACAGCCGATAGTAAACGATTTGCAGATGCAACTGTGGCAATGGATAGCTTCTTATTACATGTGTTTTACGGGAGATGTGATGAAGGCTGCAATACCGGCGGGTCTGAAATTGGAAAGCGAAACAAAGGTTTTTTATAATGATGATTTTGTGCAATGCGAAGAGTTGAACAAAAATGAAACGGAGGTGTTAAACATAGTACATGACAAAAAAAGTTTGCCTGTTAGCGAAATTGCAGCTTTATACAAACATAAAAACCTGATGAAAACGCTGCAATCATTGGTAGACATGGAAGCTTTGTGGGTAGAAGAAATTATTGCAGGACGCTTCAAACCACGCCTTGAAACATACGTCAGACTTAATGATGAAATTTCCAATGAAAAAAAATTACAAACAGCGTTCAACGCGTTGGAAAAAGCGCCAAAGCAATTGGAAATACTTATGAGTTTTATTCAATTATCGGGTGTATTCTCTAATCGTTCCCAACGCGAACCTTCTAAAAAAGAATTATTGCAGGCTGCAAATGCCCAAGCAGATGCCTTTAACGGTCTTGTTGCAAAAAAAATCTTAGAGCCGTTTGAAAAAGAAATATCCCGTTTGAAAACGGACAATTCAGACAACAACGCAAATTTGCCAACACTATCAGCAAGTCAGCAAACAGCCATAGACGCTATTCAAAGCGCTTTCGCAGAAAAAGATGTGACTTTGCTGCACGGCGTTACATCGAGTGGAAAAACCGAAATTTATATCCGGCTTATTGACGAACAAATAAAAAATAACCGGCAAGTATTATACATGTTGCCCGAAATTGCTCTCACAGCGCAAATTATAAATCGGCTTAAAAACGTGTTTGGCAACAAAGTAGGAATATATCATTCAAAATTTTCTGACGCCGAACGCGTGGAAGTTTGGAACAACATCGGAAAAGCGGGAGGCTACGATGTTGTATTGGGGGTAAGGTCGAGTATTTTTTTACCTTTTTCCAAACTTGGATTAATAATCATTGACGAAGAACATGAAAACACCTACAAACAGTATGACCCTGCGCCCCGTTATAACGCCCGCGATGCAGCTATTATGCTTGCATCCCTGCATGGCGCTAAAACCATTTTGGGGTCGGCTACTCCTTCCGTCGAAAGCTACTACAACGCTAAAGAAGGCAAGTACGCATTAGTTGAATTGACGCAACGATATGCAGGCATTGAATTACCCGCAACGACTGTTTTGGACATTGCGCTTGCGCGTAAACAAAAAATAATGCAATCGCATTTTCATCCCGAAATACTTGCTGAAATTGAAAAAACGTTGAAAGCAGAAAAACAGATTATATTGTTTCAAAACAGGCGTGGATTTGCACCATACGTTCAATGTCGTATATGCGAATTTATTCCCAGATGCGAACATTGTGATGTTTGTCTCACGTATCACAAATATTCCGACCGCTTAGTGTGTCATTACTGCGGCTACAACACAGATAACATCACACAATGTACGGCTTGCGGAAGTTTGGATGTAGGAGACGTTGGCTATGGAACGGAAAAAATTGAAGACGAACTTCAAATAATATTTCCTGACGCTCGAATTGAACGTTTAGATTTAGATAACACTCGCACCCGAAACAAATACGAAACAATACTAAACGCATTTGAACAAGGAAAAACAGACATATTGGTGGGTACGCAAATGGTAACAAAAGGATTGAACTTTGAAAACGTGCAACTTGCTGTTGTTATGAACGCTGACCACCTGTTGAGTTTTCCCGATTTCAGAGCCTTTGAACGAAGTTATCAACTGATGACGCAGGTAAGCGGACGCGCCGGACGCGCCGGTAAACGAGGAAAAGCATTAATTCAAACTTCGCGCCCGCAACATCATATACTGCAATTTGTTATAAATAATGACTACGCAGGAATGTATACATCGCAAATTATGGAACGCGAAAAATTCAAATACCCGCCATTTTATAGAATGATACGCCTAACTTTGAAACACAAAAGTAAAGACATAGCGCGCTTAGCGGCTAAAGATTTAGCAAAATATTTAGAAAAAATATTTGGGCGCAGAGTATTGGGACCCGAAACACCTATTGTTTCACGAATAAATAATTATTATTTGGAAAATATTTGGTTGAAAATCGAAAAAAAAGCCTCTGCTCAAAAAGCAAAAATAATGATAGCAGAAGCTATACAATATGTGCGGAAACTACCTGATTATAAATCGTTACAAATTGTACCGGATGTTGACCCAATGTAATTGTTGAGATGTGTAGCAATGTCGCGTTCTGTAACGTTGCTTATGAATAATGCAGGCTAAATACTATTTTAAATAGGTAAAAAATTATTTTCAAAAAAATGTATCATTTTCAAAAAAATGTATTATCTTTGCAGCGGACTTATATCGGTAAAATTTTGTAGTTAAAATAATAAGAACATGAATAAAATAGCAGGTTTCATAGCGAAGAGGACAGTTGTTGTCGTTTTGATTTTGACGATGTCGACAACGGTGGCGGTTTCGCAAGATGTTGAAACATACGACATTGTTAGCACAAACGGAACAATCGTTGACAAAAGGTCGGGGCGCGAGTTACAGATTGGCGATAAGGTTAATTTTCAGACAGAACTTCAATTTAACAGTCTGCACGACAGAGCGGTACTGCTAAATTCTGAACGGGCAAAATATTATTTGGAACTGCCCAGAGCGTCTATTGTGAGCGGTCAAATGGTTGTAGTTTCCGATTTGGCGTTGACGCCCGTTAGAAGTCGCCCGGCGTTGATTACAAGCACAAGAGGCGTGTTAGCTGTAGGGGGACTGTCGCCGCAAAATATGCGAGAATATTTTGCAGTTGACACCTTTACTGTTATTGGCGACAGGTTTACATTGCCCGTTCTTACCCGCGACGTTGAGTTATTTGACCTGTTGCTCAGGTATGAAAGCGAAATCGGCATCGAGGAGTTCCTTTCCACCGACTTTACTATAGACCGAAGCAAATTGAAATTTCAAGGCAGAGGTATTTCAGAGTGTTTTGTGATGCTGGTAGAGGGCAACAATATTCTGCCTGTAACTCAATTGTCGTTATTTTTTGTCGAAAAGGAGCAGTTGTTCAATGAATTTGACGCTTATCTGAAGGTTTTAAACCTTAGAAAAACAGAGAGTTCAGTGCGCGACGTCTTACGTCAATATTGTTTTGACGTTTATGGAAAAATAGACCGCAATACATTAGATACAGTTATCAATGATTTTTTGGAAATGTAGCTTTCGTTTTGTCTTGATAGGCTTGATTTTCGTGGCGTTCACCTGCTGCAACGGCATTTTTCGGCAAGGCGAATACAGTTCGGCATCTTCCGATTCGATTGTAATGTTGGTTGACTTGGGCAAATTACAGCCCGACGAAATGTCGCAGGAAGCTGTGGCGTATCTGTATAGGGCGTTAGAGTTGATAATGCAAAAATCTCCAAAAAAAAATGTTCTGTTTGAAATTTACTACAATCTTGGCAAACGTTCGCAGTATACCGGAAACTTAGAACTCGCTTTATCGTACTTCCGTGAGGCTCTTAGATATACCGACAAAAAAAACTTGGCGCTCGCGGGCAATGTTCACAACCACATAGGTCAAATTGCCGTACAGCAGGGCAAATTTGACGTTGCAATGGAACACTTCCCGAAGGCAATGAGTATTCGCATACAGTTAGGCGATGTTGAGGGACAGGCTTCTTCGTATCTAAACATCGGAACTGCTTATCACAAGAGTCAATACTATCAGTTGGCGCAGTCGCAATACGAATTGAGTCTCGACAATTATGTCTTGTGCGACAACGAGATAGGCATAGCCGACTGTTATAACAACTTAGGCGCGTTGTGGTTAGACTTGCACGAACATCGGCGGGCATTGGATTATTTTTTGAAAAGCGAAGAAATATACCTGAAAAACAATATCAACCTGCAACTTTGGAACGTGTATTTCAATATCGGTAACACGTATATGATGTTGCACGAACTTGAACAGGCGCGTATATATTTCCAAAAAATGCAGCAACTGTCTGATGACATGGCTTCTCCGTCGAAACTTGCTGAATCGTTTCGCATAATGGGCGCTTTTTACTACGACTTGGATATGCCGGATTCAGCAATGTATTACTACAGTAAAGCCATAGATATAGCGCAACATCACGGTTTGTATGAAATTTTGTATGACGCTCTTGAATGGCGAAGCAGGCAACATTCTTTATTAGCGCGCTACGCAGAAGCTCTTACAGACTACATGAACCAATGCGATGCGTTTCAGGCTATCAATAATCTTGAAACAGCAAAGGCATTTGTGCAAAAATCCGAGCAGTATAAACATTACATGTTGCAGCAAGAGCAATTGTATAGATACAGGATACAGCAGGCGTTTATAATAGGTCTGTCGGCGATACTCGTACTCGTTGCGGCGATGGGAATTGAAGCGCGCAGAGGTTTTTTACAAAAGAAAAAAGCAAACGCTCTGTTGACAAAGCAAAAAGAAGAGATAACAGACAGTTTGCGCTATGCCAGCATGATACAAAAAGCTACCCTGCCGGCAAAAGAATTTTCTGAAAGGGTGCTGCCCGAACATTTTATCTATTACAGACCGCGCGACTTGGTAAGCGGCGATTTTTACTGGATAGACCGTAAAGGAGACTATATAATCGTGGCGGCAGCCGACTGCACCGGACACGGAGTGCCGGGAGCAATTGTAAGCATGTTGGGAATATCGACCCTGACAAAAATTGCCGGAAAAATGAAAATACCCAAAGCAGATGAGATACTTAACGAACTGCGAAACGAAATAATACAACTATTAAATCCGGAAGGCAGCGTAGACACGCGACAAGACGGAATGGATATAGCGCTGACAATAATAAACACAAAAATACGCGAAATTGAATATGCAGGCGCCTTCAATCCTTTATACATCGTAAGAGACGGAGAACTAATGGAAAAAAAGGCTGACAGAATGCCAATCGGATTGTTCCTGAAATCAGAAAACCCGTTCAAATCAAGTTCCTTTGAGTATATACCCGGAGATACAATTTACTTGTTTTCAGACGGCTACGCAGACCAATTCGGCGGCAAAAACGACTCCAAATTCAAAACCAAAAACTTCAAAGACCTGTTGCTCAACATTTGCCGGTACCCGTTGGACGAACAAGCTGAAATAATTGACAAAACACATCTTGAATGGCGGGGACAAACGCCTCAGGTAGACGACATTTTGGTAGTAGGAATAAAATTGGCGTAAAAAAAATACTTGTAACAGTAATCAAAAATCATTAGTTCGAAACTGTATTGTTTTTTCCGAAAAATTGCCTAACTGGTCTCGCGCTCTGACAACAACCGTATAGGAGGTATTTTTCGCAAAACCTCTGATTGGCGCTGTATATTGAATTTCTCTTGCGTCGTTGATAGAGTAATAAATTTCGGCGTTGCCTGTAAGCATGTCGGTAGCGGCTAAATAGAGCAGCACGTATGATGGGAATACGTCTATGCCGTCTGTATTAGCATCGTTTGCAGGGCTAACGCTGAAGGTATTGAATACTTCGGGACCGTCGCCGTCTACGGTCACTTCGAACTGGTTAGAATTACGATTATTCACGTTGTCGTAGCCAAAATATCTGATTGTGTGAGTACCCGATTCCTTAATGGAAAAATATTCGTCGAAACGCGTTTCTTCTATCTGATTTCCAATACTGTATGACAAATATTGCAGTCCCGATTCTGCATCTACGCCTCTTAGAACAATTCTTGTTTCGGGACTTATGAACTGCACATCGCCCTTTGTAAAACTTGGTCCCGAAAGGCTGTGCGAGAGGATAGGACCAACAAGGTCAACCCACACTATGCCCATACTATGTGTGTAGTTGCCGCGAGTGGTGTTCTCCATTTCGTCAGTCGCATAGTAGCGTATCGTGTGTCTGCCGGCTACTGCCGGCAAGTAGAACGGGTCTTCATATTCCTGAAATGGTCCGTTGTTGATTGAATACAATATCTCTTTTATTCCCGATCTGTTGTCTACTGCGGTGAGTTTTAATTTGCTGCGACCCGAAAAATATACTCTGTCGCCCACTATGAATCTGTCGCCAAGTACATCAGCCGAAACTATAGGCGGCATCTTGTCAATAAAAAAACTGATACTTTTTTCCTGCTCCTTATTTTTCAATCGATCTTCGGCGTAGTAAGTCATAGTGTGCAATCCGTCGGGCAGATGCGCAAAAGAAATATTTGTTCCGACGCGATACTGTCTTTCGGGCTCGTTGTTGAAACGATACATTATGCGTTCTACGCCGGTCAAATTGTCCGTCGAACTCAGCGTAATTCTAGCGTTATTGGCGATTATGTCGTCTCTAAAAAAACTATCAACTTGTATAGTGGTGACGGGTGGGGTTAAATCTAAGGAAAATTCCCTATGTTTGACAGTTTCAACATTTCCGACATTATCAACCGAATAGAAGCTTATTTTATGAAGTCCTTCCTCTTTTATTTCGATATTATTAATGTAGGGCGTAAAATTCCCGTCGTCGATTGCATAATATGTTTGTTTGACGCCCGCCAAGTCGTCTGTTGTCCGCAGAGTGATTGTCAGATTGCTTCCATACCAGTTAACGCCGTCTCTGACAATTGTTTGAGAGCCTGTTAACGAAAGGGTTGTCTGTGGGGCTTGTCCGTCAGCCCAGATGGGAAACATGTCTGCGCGGTGGTTTATAGCGTCCTGATGACGAATATAGTGTTTACCCGGACCGTCGAGATATATCGGCTCGTTTTCAGGCTTGTCGCTTCTTTCCAAACGTCGCGGCGTTTCGTCTAACGAGGTTGATACAAATACGTACAATGGCATGTCTACCTGAACGATAAATCGTCCGAGACTGTCGGTATACGTCGTTTTTTTATGCTCTTCGGGGTTTTGCGCAGAAAGTAAGCCTGAAAACCCCAAAAATGTGCATACAATCGAAAGATATCTTTTCATACTAAAATTATTTTTATTGTGATTCATAATTTATTGAAAAACTAAACGTCGAACCGGAGCCCGGTTGCGAAGTAACTGATAATTGACTTCCCATTAGTTTTAAAAATTCTTTGCAAAGCGACAGTCCAATTCCCAAACCTCTAGTGTTTTGTGTAAATGCGTCGCCTTTTTTCCAAAATCGTTCGAATATTTTTTCCAAGTTTTTTTCATCTATTCCTTCGCCTGAATCCTCTACCTTGAAGTTAAGTTGTTTCAGGTTTTGGTCGGCGCTACATTCTAAAATTATATATCCTGCGTTGGTGTGTTTTATTGCGTTGCCTATCAGATGTGCAAGTACACGGTTAAGTTTACCGGCGTCGACAATAACTTTTCCAAAGTTTTGCGGAAGGTTGTCATTAAGAATAATTTCTATTTTTTGTTTATTTTCTGATTTTATTACGTGGTTTGCTTCAGCAATTGCGTTGTTAAGAAGTTCGCGGGCATCGTATTCATGTAAATTAACGACTATTATGCCCGAATCTATTTCTGACAGCAGAACAACGTCTTCTACGGTCTTTGTAAGTTGCGCGGCGTTGAACTTAATATGTTCGAACATTACCGTGCGCTCTTCCGGTGTTATAGAAGAAGCTCCAATCATTTGCGAAAAGCCAAGAATAGCGTTCAGTGGCGTTCTAATTTCGTGCGACATGTTGGAAAAGAACGCCGATTTAAGCCGGTCAGATTCCTGCGCTTTATCAAGGGCTTTCATCAAATTTGAAGTTCTGACAACCACAAGGTCTTCCAATTTTTCCTGATATTCTTCTAATTCGGCTTTCTGACTTTTGATAAGTACGTTTTGCTGCTCAAGTTTTTCATTGTCTTGTTTCTTTTGCCAAAAAAAGTAACCTATAGCAATGATAGCCAATAATGTTACAACAAGGGCAAATATAAGGCTACGTGTTTTTTGTTGTTCGGTTACTAATTGTTTTTCGATTGACACTCGCTCCAACTCGGCAATTTCTTCGTTAGCCTGAAGAATTTCAATCAACAGTTCGGCTCGCGTTTTGTTTGTCAACAGTTCCCTGTGCGCAGAATCAAGACCTTCGAACTCGCGCGCCATGAGCAGCAGTTCGTAGTCGGCATATCGCTGTCGGGCTTCGGCTAATTCACGTTCCGTTTCGGCTAACTGAAACTTGAAAGTGGCTTCCGTAAGGCGTTGTTCTGTGTCTGACAAAAGTGCGTCGTGAACGGCTTTATACAGATGAAAGTATTCGCCAGCCTTTTCTAAATTACCTGCAAAAGTATACGCTTCAGACAACATTCCGTAAATGCTTTGAAGTTGCTGAAAATCATTTTGAAGACGCGAAACGTTTACAGCCTCTTCCAAGGCAACGATTGATTCGTCGAAACGACGCATTTTGTTTAGTGTAACAGACATGTTTATCAGCGAATTAACAATAGCGAAATGCTCATTATTTTCCTTGCGGTAGTTATACGCCAGTCGTAAATGTTTGATAGAATTGTCGTAGTCGCCCATGTCAAAATATATCACCCCCAAATTGCCATTTATACCCGCAATGCCGTTCCAGTTTTGAATGAGCGTGTTCAATTCAATAGACTGCATGTAGTATTTTACGGCGTTTTCATAATCTGCTGCTTCCCAATACCTGTCGGCTACAATGTTTAAGTTATGCGTTGCGCCGCGAATATCGTTAGTTTGTTGTTTTTCGGCTGCCTGTCTCAACAATTCGTCAATGGTCAACGAATCCTGACCGTACAAATTGAAGAAAGCAATCGAACACAAGGCAATGACGAGAATATAGCAGGTTTCGGGCAGTACGCCACTTCTATTAGTTTTCATTTTTGATAATCCTATTTTTCTTGTTTTTTTTAGCTTACGAATTCAAAACTTTTTAACGCCGCAAAGATAAAATTTTTTTTTGAAAAAAAAAAATATGCATTATTTTGATTTTTTATTAAAATTATCAAAAAAATGTTTACTTTTGCACTATTTTTGTTACGAAAAAAACATTTATGAATACAAAAATTGATAATAATCTTTTTAAATCTACCTATCTTATGAAAATCAAGATTTTTAAAGCGATTGTAATCACTTGTCTTGCGCTGCATTGCACACATACAATCGCAAATGAAGTTAACATCAACGGGTTGACAGTAGCAGCGCAAGTTCAAAATGCAATCCAACCTGTTATTGCCTCTGTTGCCGGTAACGGCGGGGGCATAGCGCTCGTTATCAACGTCGACGAATACGGCAACAGAATGCCGTACAATGCAACTGCTGCGCTTTCGCTCAACATTCCTGATAACGTTACACTTGTTTGGGATTTGGAATATTCCTCGTCAGGAACATTTCAAACCGGTTTGATCAACATATCGGGCGATGGAGCTTTTGTGATAAGCGAAAACGGCTCGCTTGTACGGAGCGGTCCAAACGAAACGTTAACTGTTTCGGGGGCGGGCGCAACAGTAACCGTATACGGTACGGTTTCGGCAAACAGCGCCCGCGCTATACACCTGACCGGCACAAATTCTACTGTTATTGTCGACGGCGGGTTAGTTTCAACCAATAGCACGATACCGGTACAAGCGGCTATTTATGTAGAAAATACCGGCAACACGGGAACAAACGTTATAGTCAAAGGCAACGGTAAAGTTTTTGCAGAAGCTGCCGGCGGCTACGCAATTTTAAGTTACGGCAATGTCGAAATTAATGATAACGCCGAAATTAGCGCACACGATGGAGGTGTTGCTATTGACGCGCTTGGCGCAAATTCAACAGTTACCGTAAACGGAGGAACGGTATCCACAACGGGCGGAAATTCGGGAACAGCTATAGGCGGCTCGGCAATTGTATGTCACTACGGAAAAATAGTGATAAACGGTGGAACTGTTTCGGCAACTACCGGAAAAGCAATACATACGGTTTATTCAGGCGGAGCAGTTGAAATAAACGGCGGAACTGTTTCGGCAACTACCGGCTACGCTATTAGAAATGATAACGTAAATTCAACAATAACGGTAAACGGAGGCTTTGTTTTTGCATACGGCACCGGTATTACCGGAACATCGCCCGATGTTAACTTCGTTACCAACAGAGCGCCAAATACAGTGACAAACGGTGTGTTAGCAGCGTGGAACACCGCAAATCAAGGACCGTTCCTTGCTTTCGACAATCTGTCTCTGCAAATATACCCGCTTGGCGCTGCAGTGTGGTACGATGATGGAACGGGCGGCGGCATTGCATTCGTTAACGGCGATAATGCAGGATTTTTTCCGGTCGGAGTTGCGGTGAACGCACTGCAACCCGACGAAAACGGAGTACTGTACGTTGATATAAACGGCGCGGGCAACGGTTCTTCATGGACACTGGCATACAGCAACCTCGCCGACCCGTTGATATATGCGGCAAGGCAACGTGCGATATTACTTGGCAGCCCAAATAATTTGATTAGGCAGATATGGATAGCTGAGGGCGAATACAAGCCGATGTACAGCGCGGAAGATTATAACTTCACAAACAAAATATTCCCCGGAGCTACGGAAACTCCAAGAAACTACGCATTTGTTTTAGCGCCCGACCTAATTATCTACGGCGGATTTGAACCGGCTAATATTCCGCCGGACAATCCATTGCCATTTTTTAAAACAACAGGGCGAAATGGAACTACAACATTATCAGGCAACTTGGGCGCGTCAGGCAATACGTATCACGTCGTTATTTCGGCAGACGATGTTGGAACGTCAATTTTAGACGGGATTACAATATCAGGCGGAAATGCAGATGGAACAGAAAGCATTACGGTCAACAATCAACAAATTTTTCAAAATTCAGGCGGCGGAATGTATAACATATTTTCTTCGCCTTCGCTGAACAATGTATCTATCATAAATAACAACGCTGCAACGAACGGCGGCGGTATGTACAATGAAATGTCCTCAGCGGCAATGATAAATACAATTATTAGCGGAAACAGCGCCGAAGATTCTGGTGGCGGCATATATAACGAAGCATCCTTTGTTACAATGACAAACGTATTAATTAGCGGAAACAGTACAACAACAGATGGTGGCGGAATGTTTAATAGCAACTCAAGTCCTACTCTTATAAACGTTACTGTAAGCGGAAACATGGCAGGAGGTATGGGTGGCGGAATTGATAATGACAGTTCAAATCCGTTGATTGTAAACAGCATTATTTGGGGGAATAGTACAATAGGCTCCAATAACGATAATATTGGAAGTTTTGGTAATCCAAAACCTGCTTTTTCATACTCAATAATTGAAGGCAGCCGCAGTAGCGGCGCATGGAATAATAATTTAGGCACAGACAACGGCAATAATCTTGATTCAAAGCCAGAATTTGAAGACCCCAAACCGGCAGCAGAGGCGCCCACAACAGCCGGCGACTATCGCTTGAAATTAACATCATTGTTTTGCCCTGCCGTAGATGCAGGCGACCGAACAGCAAACGTTTCTATAACCGACCTTGCCGGAGAGCCGCGTATTATCGGTTCGGGCATTGATATCGGCGCTTACGAAAGGCAAGAGGGAGAGCGCATTATAATACCAAAACCTACTGAAAACGTATTGTATGTAGACCATAGCAAAGATGGAGACGGCTCGTCGTGGGAAGAGGCATATAAAGATTTCTCGTTAGCTTTGTTATATGCAGCAATGCATCAGGCGGGTGTTAACGGAGTTTTAGATACTGAAAAAATAATAGAAATACGCGTTGCCGAAGGTACTTATATTCCCCGATTTACTTTCAGAGGTTACAATTTTGATGAAAAAATATTTCCCGACGTTTCAGACGGAACCTATAATTCCTTTGTTCTTGCGCCCAGAGTGAAAATTTTTGGCGGATTTGTTCCCAATCAATTGGATTATCCCGAACAACTACCGGCTTTTGGCGAAAAAGGAAGAGACGGGAACACTCTGTTGTCGGGAAACCTGTCAAGCGGCGTCAATGCAAACCACGTAGTAATTGCGGTTAATATTCCCAACGAAGCTAACACAGTGGTGGATGGAGTAACTATTTCTTATGGAAATGCATTAATTTTTGGACATAATTTGGTAAACAAAGAATACATCAATACTCAACGAGGCGGAGGAATACATTTAATCAATTCTTCTCCAACGCTCTCTAACGTTACAATTAGCGAAAACAAAGCAATCGGTGGTGGCGGCGGAATATATTCATATAATTCATCGCCATTGATGATTAACGTCAGAATAACGGGTAACAGTACGGAAGGTCAAGGCGGCGGCATGTCGTGTGACACAGGTACAGGCTACTCGCCGCCAACCCTCATTAATGCTGTAATAAGCGGAAATCATGCAAACAGAGGCGGCGGAATGTATTACTTCGGAAGAGCCCCTGTACATACTAACGTTACCATCAGTGGCAACAGAGCAACTTCAAATGGCGGCGGAATTGAAAGTTGGAACTCAGAACAGTTGACTTTTAAAAACAGTATTATTTGGGGAAATATAGCAGATGTAACCGATGACAATGTGTACGTTAGCTCTGGAAATGCTCCATCCTTTTCAAATTCCATTATAGGCGACGACAGATTTTCCGGCAATGGAAATATTAATGCTAATCCGCATTTTGTAATGCCTTTTGACGCTACAGATGCGCCAACAACCGCCGGAGGTTACACATTGCGATGGTACAGCCCCGCCATAAACAGGGGTAGCAACGCAGCCTATTTGGAAGCGCGCCAGCTATCAGATGAAGAAGATTTCGACAATGAAATAGACCACGCCGGACGCCAACGTTTATTCGATGGAAAAATTGACATAGGAGCTTATGAATTTCATGAACTTGTGCCAACGGCAAACGCAGGAATTATCTACGTTGCTGAAAATGCTACAGGCAGCGGAGCATCGTGGAATTTTGCTTTCCCAAACCTTGCACAGCCGTTACTGTATGCCGCTATGCAAAAATCAGGATATGTGCCGGTTATGAATCCAAATGAACGTATTGTCGAAATTCGCATGGCTGAAGGTACTTACTACCCTATGTTCGCCGCCCGCGGAATTAATATGAGCGACGGCTTTGGACCAATAATTATTCCATCTAATGACGGCTCACAAGAAAATTCGTTTGTACTTGTGCCGGACGTGAAAATATACGGTGGATTTGTGCCGGACGATTTGCTTAATCATGACGACATACCCCCATTTGGCGAACAAGGAAAAGGACGAGACGGAGAAACAATATTGTCGGGCGACCTTGCAAAAAACGATGTCAAGGGCGATTTCAGCAATAGTATCCGCATTGATAACGTACAAAACGTTATTATTTGCGCCGGAAATACCGTAGGATTTGATATTGGCAACGAAACGTTATTGGACGGACTAACAATATCGGGTGGAAATGTAATTCCAACATTTACACCAATTACTGTTAACGGAACAGTCGTAATTGAAGCAGATGGTGGTGGTGGAATACATATAGCACACGCATCGCCCACGTTGATAAATCTTACAGTTAGCGATAACATAACAACATCTAACGGAGGAGGAATAAGCAATATATCATCTTCACCTCTGCTTAACAACGTTGTAATTAGCGGAAATCGTGCCGGCTACGCAGGTGGAATGTTTAACAATAATTCTAATCCTGTGTTGAATAATGTTGTTATTAGCGGAAACGAAGCAAATTATGGCGGAGGAATGCATAATACAAGCTCAAATATTGGCATGAACAATGTAAAAATTGAAAACAACATCGCAAATCAAGTCGGTGGTGGAATATACACAGCCGTTTCTTCATCAATTGCATTGACAAACTCCATTATTAGCGGAAACAGTGCAACAACCAATGGCGGCGGAGTATATTCAAATGATACTGACATGACTCTTGTAAATGTTCTAATAAGTGAAAACGAAGCCGAAGCCGGCGGAGGAATGTATTTTGATACGAATGTAGACGATGTTCGACTCACTAACGTCACTATTTCAGGAAATAGTGCGACAAACAGCGGCGGCGGCATATTTAGTAACGCTACGGAACCGATACGTATTGAAAACAGTATAATTTGGGGAAATACTCAGTCAGGCGCTTTTATAGACGTAGACGGAAATATTACGAATGAATCTTCAATAATTCATGATATTATAGGAACTGACCCTAATTTTGGCAGCGGTTATAGGCTGCAAGATGGCAGCCCCGCAATTAACCACGGTAACGATGCTCTCTATCTTTCAGCTCGCGGCATAACCAACTTTGACAATGAAATAGACCTTGCCGGCAATCCGCGTCATTTTGGAACGCATATTGACATGGGGGCTTATGAATATCAAATTATTCAAATTGAAAGTGTTGCGCTCGAAATAACCGTTCCCGTAACGCTTCAAATGCAAGAAAATCCTATCACAGTATTAACAATTGATGAAGGTTTCTCAATTCAAGATAGGACTTGGGAGCCAAACGACAGTCCATTCAAAGGCGGAATTGGATATTTTATATACATCAATTTACGTCCTGAAACCATGTATTCATTTGCTAATACATTAGTTGCAACAATCAACGGCGTTAACGCCATAGTAACACACAACGGTGATGGCACGGTAACCGTTTATCGTCCTTACACTACCGAGTTTCTTGAACAAGCTCCCCTTTACATAGTCGATCATGACCCAAAAACGTATGGCGATGCGCCGTTTTATCTATCTACAATAGGCGGTAGTACCGGCGGCACTGTTACTTACAGCCTTATATCAGGACCGGCAACAATTAATGAATCTACCGGAATGGTAACTATAACCGGCGTTGGCGATATAGTAGTAACAGCAAAAATGTATGGCGACCAATACTATAACGATGTTATTTCCGATGAGTATATTATACCGGTATTTCCGCTTCAGCTACATAAAACCGTTCCAACTGTTAATACTGAAAAACCGTTTGACGGAAACAGCAATGCCACTGCAATAGCAGGTACGTTGATAAACGCAGTACCCGGCGACGATGTAACAGTTACAATTGTAAGCGCTACTTTCAACAGTCCAAATGTTGATGATGCAAATATTATTACTATCGTATACGGCATCAGTGGCTCAGACGCAGGAAAATACATTGTGCCGGAAAATTTCACTATTGCCGGAAATATAACAAAAGAACCTGTTATTTCCGAAAAAATTAATATTTTTGTAAACGGCGAACTTACAACACGGGATGATGATAATTTCATGGACTATTCTCTTCCTCTGCCTTGCGATGAAGATAAAATAGAGGTTTTTGTGGAAACAGAAAATATTCTTGACGAAATATCAATAAACGGCATTTGGGAAAATCCACGTTTCGTATATTTATCCGAACTGCCCGAATGGGGAGACAACGCCATTGAAATTGTTGTTCGCTCGCCCTACCACGAAGGACATCCCTACACGCTTATTTACAACAAACCCGTACCGTTCAACGAAATGATAGTGATGCGCTGGAACAATAGACTGACCGTTGTTAACAATCCTGCCAATAATGCCGTTAGCGCTAGATTTACAGACTATCATTGGCATCGAAACGACGAATTAATACTGTCAGGACAGGGAAATCAATATCAATCATACACTGCCGGTGCCGACGGCTCTCCGCTTAGCCCTGACGACAGTTGGTATGTTGAGGTTAATACTCTAAATGCCATGACGCAACAAAACACATTGTATCGCACGTGTATAGCTCACGTAACTCTACGAAATATTTCTTTTAGAGCTTATCCTAATCCGGTTGAAACAGGACAATCGCTTATATTTGAGGCAGATATAGCTCAGGCTAATATTGATGGAGCGGTGATAGAAGTATACAACGTTTTGGGAGTATTGGTGGATATATTGCCCGTGCAAGGACAACAAACTATCGCAACGATAAACTACAGTTCCGGACTTTACGTTTTCGTGTTGAAAGACAACAAGGGAGAAAGAATGATAGAATTAAAAGTAACTATAAAGAATTAAAAACTTAAAAATAAAGATGTTAATATGAAAAGCCTAATGATCAGCCTAATAATTGCCCTTATAGGATTTGAGGGTTTGAAAGCTCAGGAAGAGTTTTCGCAACACGAATTTTCGGCGCACGTCGGCGCCGGATTGTCTACATTGCGCTACGATTTGTCTGTTGGCAGCCGCAATGCCGCATTTGGCAGCCGCTTCGGCGTAGGGTATAATTATTTTTTCAATCAGCAATGGGGATTAGGAACAGGTATAGATTTTGGAATATACCGTGCAAAAGCAAACTTGACGTCGTTCGTAAACGTTCAAAATCCTGAAATTGATATTGATGGAAATTCTTTTGAATTCAGAACGTTGTTCGGAAAATACAACGAAACACAACGTTCAATAATGTTGCAAATACCGATAATGTTGCAATATCAAACGGTAGACCTAAATAATACCGGACGGCAATACTACTTTGCGGCTGGCGCCAGAGTGGCATTCCCGATTTCAGGAATGTATAAAATCACTTCCGAACTCACAAATTCAGGATACTATGTGTTCGAAGACTACGAATATTTTGACAGTTTCATGGGATTTGGCGAGTATGATAAAAACACAGATGGCAGCCTTGATTTCGATATGGCATATTTTGCTTCGGCTGAAGCCGGCGTGAAATGGAAATTGAAAAACAGAAAGGCTCTTTATACCGGCGTGTATTTAGACTATGGTTTAAACAACATTCTAAAAGCCCGTCAAGCCGCATCACTGCCATCATTAGTTAAATACGCTTCGTCCGAGCCGGCTAATTTTGAGATTAACAGCGTAATAAATTCCCGCCACTACAGTCCGCAAAACAACGCTAACGCGTTTACCGACAAACTAACGCCTCTTGCAATTGGCGTTATTGTGCGTTTGGCGTTTGGTAAAGTTTCAACGCCGCCGCCAGCCTTTATTCCTCTAAGTGACGTTGATAACCGCGCCGCAGAAGCAATTGCCAATGCCGAAGCAATTGCCAATGCCGAAGCAATTGCCAATGCCGAAGAAGCTGCAAGAAGAAAAGCAGAAGAAGAGGCGCGTATTGCAGAAGCCGAAGCCGCGCGAATAGCCGAAACCATAGCCGAAACCATAGCCGAAGCTATACGCGAAGCTGAAGCTGCGCGAATAGCCGAAGAAGAAACCGCGCGCAGAATTACAGATGCGTTGGCTGCGCGTATAGCAGCTGAATTAGAAGCCGCGCGCTTGGCTGCAGAAGCCGAAGAAGAAGCCGCAAAAAAAATTGCTGCGGAACAAGCGGAACAACACCGACAAGCTGAAGCTGTTTCAAACGCCAATAGAGCCGCAGATATAGATATGATTATCAAGCCAATAGGAGGATACGTTAGCGGACAAATAGATTTGTCTGCCGAACAAAAAAATCAGTGGAACGAAATAATAGAGCTATTGAAAAGGTACCCCGATATGAATTTCTACATATCAGGTCATACCTGCAATCTTGGCTCTCACAGTGTAAACGAACGAATTGGTTTGCTGCGCGCGCAAAAAGTAAAAGATTATTTGATTTCGCAAGGAATTGCTGAAAACCGTATCAAAGAAACAACCTCCAAATACGACAGTGAACCCTTAGCTCCAAACACTAACGAAGAAAATAGAAGACGCAATAGAAGGGTGGAGATAGTTTTAGATTGAGAAAAATTAATAATTAGATAGAATGAAATCAATTAAGTCCAGCTTTTTTTTTATAAAAGCCTTTGTCTCAAAAAGTCGCTTACGAGAAATGGTATTGTACGATTTTTTGTTCAGACATTACAAAAGTGAAATCGCAAAACGAAATATACTAATATATGAAAAGTTTGATAAATAATGTTACAAATTGTTTATTGTGTTGTTTCTTTCTAAGCCTCACAACAGGCTGTCGTCAAAATACTGATTCTGAATATAATCTCAATTTTGAATTCATTAATAATGGAATGCCTTCAGGTTGGCAAATCTTATACGAACCAATTAGTTCGGTATCTTTGGATTCAATAATCGTTAAATCGGGAAAATATTCTATTTCAATAGAAAACGAGGAAGACTGTGATTTTTTTCAAATGGCTTGTTTTGTTTTTCCAAGATATACAGGAAAAAACATAACTGTATCAGGATATGTTAAAACAGAAGATGTTAGAGATGGATGGGCTGGATTAGTAACTGAAATACATCCTTTTGCAAACAATGTAAGGCAAAAAGTTCAAATAACCGGTACGACCGGTTGGAAAAAATATGAAATTACAATAGACGAAATTACACAACAAACACATCAATTAATTATTGGCGTTGTGTTAACTGGGAAAGGTAAAATGTGGATGGACGACATTAAAGTTACTGTTGATGGTAAAAATATTGGAAAAGTAAAACCATACAAGCCTGTGTCATTTTCGGAAAAAGCTGAAAATGACAATGAATTTAATAATGGCTCATTTATTGTATTTCCGGAACTTACTGCACAAAAAATAAAAAATTTGGAATTACTTGGAAGGATATGGGGATTATTAAAATATCATCATCCGGCTATTTCAAGAGGGAATTATAATTTGGATTTTGAATTATTTCGAATTTTACCCGATTATTTAAACATAACTGATAGTCGGCAGCGTGACGAATTTTTAATTGCGTGGCTCAACAAATTTGGAAGAATTCCTAATTGTAAAACTTGCAAGCCAACTAATGATAACGCCTTTCTAAAACCCGATTTGGCATGGATTGACAACAGTAATGTCAGCCTGAATTTAAGAAATTTATTGCATAAAATATATTTGAACAGAAGTCAAGGCGCACACTACTATTTTGATACAAGTACAGGACCCGGAAATCCGAATTTTACAAATGAAAAAGCCTATGCAAATATATATTATCCGGATGATGGATATAGATTATTGGCTTTGTATAGATTTTGGAATATGATACATTACTTTTTTCCTTACAAACATTTGACAGATAAAGACTGGAATAGTGTACTTAAAGAATATATTCCGACTTTTATTAAAGCAAAAACAAGATATGAATATGAATTATAGCAACTTCTCTTATTATAAGTGAAATATGTGATTCGCATGCTTTATTGATTGGGTTTGAAGAAATAAGAAAAAGACATAGAAATGCAATTCCTGTACAAGTTCGATTTATTGAAAATAAATTGGTGGTAATAGAAGATTTTCATTATAATAGTTTAGAGAGCTTTATGTTAAAGAGAGGTGATATCATATCAAATATTGAAAATAAATCGGTTGAATCTATTGTAGACAGTTTAAAAAAATATTATCCCGCTTCAAATGAAACTACACGATTGAGAGATATCTCCAGAGACATTTTGTGGTATGATAATATAAGGCAAGTTATTAGCAGACCCAATAATGAAGAAAAATCATATGCATTAATAGATGACAATAATATTGGTTATGTTAATTTAAAAACAATTAAAAATGAAGATATTTCTGTTATTAAAAGAGAGTTTATCAATACGAAAGGAATTATTATTGACATTAGAAACGGAGTTTCTGATGTTTTTCTCCATCCATTAATATCTTTTTTCTATCTAAAAGATTCTCCAGTCGTAAAATACACTAAACTCAATCCAAATAATCCCGGAGAGTTCAATTTTACCGAGACGTATTACTGGCCAAAAATTGGAAATTCTACGTATCATGGAAGCTTGGTTGTGCTTGTAAATGAAGACGTTCAAAGCACATACGAATATTATACAATGGCTTTCCAAGCAGGCAATAACACTACACTCATAGGTAGCCCAACAGCAGGCGCAAATGGAAACGTATCCGAAATTGTTCTACCGGGCGGATTAAAAACTAAGTTCTCGGCTATCGGTATTTATTATCCAGATGGACGCGAAACACAGCGCTTAGGTATTATACCCGACATTGAGGTAAAGCAAACAATACAAGGCATTCGCGAAGGACGCGATGAACTTTTGGAAAAAGCTATTGAAGTAATTAGACAACAAAATTTAAACTAATATGAAATCATTCGAACAAATAATTGAAAAATTAATAATAAACGGCACTTTGACAAATCCTCCCGGATTATTTTTATGGAAAGACCGGTAGCCGTTTTCCTTCCATCATCGAAAGTTGGCGTTGAATTTCTAACCGACTACTCACTGCTGGCTAAAAACCTTTTTCAACGGCATCAATAGTCTTTCGAGCAGCCGAAGGTCGTCTGTAATAATTTCTGCGATAGCTTGCATTTCGGGGTGGAATGGCAGTTCTATTCCGTAGGTAGTAGTCAAACCGGATGGAAAATCAATTTCCAGTATGTATGAATCGCCGGTTGGAACTATAGAAATTTGGCTCACCGCTCCGCGCACGATACCATATTCGAGGTCGGGGAAGTTTAAAAAGCGGACATTGACAGGCTGTCCCTGCTTAACTTTTCCCGAGCCGGCTATAGGTAGTTGCGCCCTGCCCACAAGACGTCCGGAAAATTCGGAAATAATAGTAAAAACCGTTTCGCCGGAGGTGATGTTTTGATTTACAGTCCAAAATTTGCTGATATCTACTATGCCGTCTACCGGCGTTTGCAACACATAAGTCATTTCCCATGTATTGAAGACGTTCAGCAGGTTATTCAATCCGGCGTTTAAATCGGCAAGCAACTGTCCTGTTCTTTCCGATTCCTGCAATTGAAGGTCGAGTATTGACTGTTGCAACTGTGCAATCTGCATGTTTGCGTTGTCTAATGCAATGCGCGACGATTCCAAACTCTGTTTGCTTTGCAGGAAGATTATCAGCGCTGTCTCATGGTCTGCGTCTGAACCTATATTTTGGGCGTGCAACGTAGAATCTCGCGCATATTGTCGTCGCGCCAGCTCGTGTTGCTGTTGTGTCACAATGTTTTGATTAAGCAGTCTTTCATAATGAAGCCGTTGCCTGACGATTTGTTCTTCGACACCGGCAATGCGCAGAGGATAGTAATTTAACTCAATAAACTGTTGAAAATTGACCGCAGAGCGAATAAATCCAAGATAGGCGGACTGCATATCACCCAACTCGAATTTATGGCTTAAATCGTCGGAAATAAAATAAAAATTTCCACTAACAGCCATATCCATCCATTCTGTCATCTGTCTTCGCATTTGTATAACATCGTTTATATTTGCCGGATTTTCAATAATTGCCAGATAATCTGACGCTTTTACCGGTTGCTTGTCTGATACTAAAAGTTGGGATATTTTTCCATTAACGCGAGCATTGACGTATACGGGCGGGTTTTGCGACGTTACAATTAACGGCGCTTCAATAATATCAGGGTATTTAAAAAACCAACTGCCAACGAAAAGCGCTACTACGGTCATAAACAAGACCGTTATCCCCGCGCGAAGTATCCACGGCGGAATCCATCCGAGAACTTCCTGTACCTCCTCGCTGCGCAGTTCGGGCAGTATTTTTGATTCATGATTGTCTGTATTATTTTCTATCATTTTTTCTTAATTTCCAAGTTCTAATTGATTTTTTACCAAGTCATAATAAATTCCGCGCAGTTCGGTCAGCTCTTCGTGCGTACCCTGTTCGGCTACTTTGCCTTTTTCAAGCACAATGATATTATCTGCATTACGAACTGTACTCAAGCGGTGTGCAACTATTACAACGGTTTTGCCATGATAAAATTTTTCGAGATGCGCCATTATTTCGCGTTCATTTTTTGCGTCGAGCGAATTAGTTGCCTCGTCAAAGAATATAAATTCAGGGTTTTGATATACGGCGCGGGCAATCAAAATGCGTTGCTTTTGTCCCTGACTGAGCCCTGTGCCTTCCATACCTATTTTTGTGTTGTAGCCCAAGGGCAAAGAATCAATAAACTCGCCGATGTTTGCCGTAGTGGTAGCTTCCACTAAACGCTCCTTATCAATAATCTCTTCGCCCACAGCAATATTATCGGCAATAGTATCTGAAAAAATAAAGCCGTCTTGCAACACTGCCGCCGTTTTAGAACGCCATAAATGCGGATTGATGTTTTGCAGGGGCGTTTCGCCTATTTTTACAGTACCCTTGTTAGGCAAATAAAATCCAAGCATCAACTTTATCAGCGTTGTTTTACCGCTACCGCTTGCGCCTACTATAGCCGTTATCTTATTGTGTGGAATAGTAAGGTCAACGCCGTCTAATACATAGTCGCGGTCGGCGCCGTCATAACTGAAATACATATCGCTGATGCGGATAGTTTTATCGTGCGGCAATTGGGTCATACTCATAGCGCTTTGCTGGTCTTCATCTTCCTTCAGATGCACCTCGCCAAGACGTTCCAAACTTATTTTTGCATCCTGCCATGCGCGCGCAAAACCGATGAACTCGCCTATGGGAGCGCTAACCTGTCCAACTATATACGTGAGCGCCATCATCATGCCAAGCGTCATCTGTCCCTCAACAACCGCCTTTGCAGCGATGAACGATATGAGAATACTTGTGGTTTGTCCGAAAAACACCGAGCCTAACTGCTGATATTGCCCAAGGGCAAGCCCCTGAATACTGATTTTGAACTGTCTAACTTTAATGCGCTCCCACTGCCAACGTTTTTGTTTTTCGCAGTTGTTGAGCTTAATTTCCTGCATTCCGGTAATCAACTGCACTATATTGCTCTGGTTTGCAGACGCTTGCGCAAAACGCCTGAAATCCAACTTGCGTCGCCAACGCATGAAAGACAACACCCAAAGCACGTAGAGCGTATTACCCACCAAAAATACCACAAGTACCATCAGATTGTAGTATGCCAAAATAGCGCCAAAGACAAAGAAGTTGAACAGCGAAAAGATGATATTGAGCGACGAGCCTGTCAGAAAAGATTCTATACGTCCGTGGTCGCCTATGCGCTGCATTATATCGCCAACCATCTTGGTATCGAAATAATTAAGCGGCAAACGCATTAGTTTGGCAAGAAAGTCAGAAATCAACGCAATATTAATACGGGCGTTCATATGGAGCATTATCCAACTACGAATTAAACCTACGGATAATTGGGCGACAAACAGCGTCAGTTGAGCAATGAGAATCAGAGTGATGAAATTTAAATTGTGATTGCGGATGCCGTTATCTACCAACGCTTGAGTGAGGAACGGAAAAATCATCTGCAGCAGGCTGCCGGTCAACATTCCTAAAGCCAACTGTATCAGCTGCGCCTTGTAGGGCTTCAAATAGCGGAAAAAGAAACCTATGTTTTTATCTTCAGCCTTTTTTTCGTCTTCCATATCATAGAACTCGGCTCCGGGTTGCAGAGCGAGCAACGTGCCGCAAACTCTTCCTTCTACCTGAGTTACGCCCCAGCAGCGCATAAACTCCTCTTTGTTGAACTCTACCAAGCCGCGAGCGGGGTCGGCAACGTAGATAGTAAATTTTCCTCCAAAATGTTTTTTGATACGGTAAACCACCACAAAATGGTTCTGATTCCAGTGGGCTATGCACGGCAGAGGCACATCTTCGCACAGTTGCTCAAAATCTATTCTAACGCCTATAGTGTGAAACCCGATAGTTTCGGCGGCATCGCTGATACCAAGCATACTAACGCCCTCGCGGGTGATAAAACTACGTTGCCGCAAGGTTTGGATAGTATAACTGCGACCATAGTGTTTAGCCACCATGCGAAGGCAGGCGGGTCCACAATCCATAGCGTCAAGCTGAAGAGTGAATGGGAAAGGCTTGGTAAACATACAATCTCGTTTTTAACAATAAAAAAAATGCAAAATTAGGTAAAATTTTTGAAAAAAAACAAAAAATATTATAGTCGGCAATTAAAATATGCCTCTATTTCATTCCTCGCTCTGTGTAATTGTACTCTTACATTAACTTCTGACAAACCAAGTTCTTCAGCAATTTCTTGTGTACTGTAGCCGTCTTTTCGTGAAAAATTGTATATTTTGCGGCGCTGTTCGGGCATTTTGTCTACAATTTTTTCAATATGCCTGTTAAATATCTCAACATCAATGGATTCTTCTATATAGGCGTCGGTTCCTACATTTTCAAACGCTACAATCTCATCATCGGTTGTGCAAAACTGCACTAATCTTGCTTTTTTAGTGTTTTTTTCTCTGTAAATATCAATACATTTATTTCTAGTTAAAGTTTTCAAAAAAGCCGCCAAATTGCCGCCATTTTTGTTAATTTCTCGACGGTTTTCCCACAAATAGATAAATATATCATTTACAGTCTCTTCGGCAAGCTGTTCGTCTTTCAACTTTTTTACAGCTATAAAACGCAATCCGCCTGAAAATTTTTCGTACAGGATTACAAAGGCTTTGGAATCGTCTTGTTGAACAAGTTTCCAAATTTCGTCTGCGTCCATTTTACCGTAGTCCATATTTGATAAAAAAAAACTAAAAAATAATTCGCCAAAGGTAATGTTTTTTTTTGAAAAATCAAAAATATTTTGTACTTTTGTGAAAATATTTTATAAGAAATGAATCTGTATATTTTTAACGAGGAGCAAAGAGGTTTGTCATACGGCGTTGTTACCTACATTGGAGAACTGACGGCAGCTATTAGGAACAGTGAAATCAATGTATGCGTTGTAAATTTGTGGTCAAACAAACCTCAAATACTGTTAGAAGACGTAGACGGCGTTAAATACTGGCATTTTCCGGCGGAAATATCGGAGCAGAGAACAACCGACTATCAAAAACAAAAAGAACTGTATTACAGCAATGTAGTGTATTTGCTGAAACTTTACATAGTGGATGTAAAAAAGTTGATTTTCCATTTGAACTACAGCCAAACAAATTCATTAGCCGAAAATTTGAAAAATACGTTCAATTGTAAGATTATATATGCTGTTCACGGCTTTTTTTGGTGCTTTACACTATTGGGAAATGTAACGCGATTTAGAAAGATTCTTGAACAAAACAGCACAGTTTCGAATGACGATGAGTTAAAAGAAAAAACTTTGAGGCTGTACAGAGAAGAGAAAGTTTTTTTTGAAACAGCGGATAAAATAATTTGCCTTTCGCAAGCGACTTGTGGCATTTTACAAGATTGTTATCAAATTGAAAAAAGCAAAATGACAGTTGTATACAATGGCTTGAGAGACAGGTATGTTGCTGTAGAAAAAACTGCGATGGCAACAAAACCGAATTGTCCGGTTATCCTTTTTGCAGGTAGGTTTGACGATGTAAAAGGTTTGGCATACGCGATACGGGCTTTTAAATTAGTGTTGAACAACATGCCACAGTGCCGGTTTGTAGTTGCAGGTAAAGGCGATTTCGACAAATATATGAAAGAGTGTGAGGATATTTGGATGAACGTTACGTGGACAGGACTAATAGACAAAGAAAAACTTTATCGATGGTACTCTATGGCAGATATTGGAGTAATACCGTCATTTATAGAGCAATGCAGCTACGTGGCTATTGAAATGATGATGCACGGTTTGCCGGTAATAACCTCTAATGCTGCAGGTTTGGCAGAGATGACGGTTGA
>Ga0099364_10001314_pt1 | contig 41329 bp, 34 predicted proteins | sample TergutTh196P3_FD_73070 | JGI IMG/M metagenome (GOLD analysis project Ga0099364, IMG submission 73070) | Microcerotermes parvus P3 segment gut microbial communities from Pointe-Noire, Republic of the Congo - Th196 P3 | ecosystem: Host-associated > Arthropoda: Insects > Digestive system > Gut ...
CTGGCATTTTTATTCTCCTCTGGACAAGGAAATTTCCCAGACTTAATGTTACCACATTTCGTTTCCCGGACTAAACGCCACTCCCCCCGACACTGTGGCACTTACTTTGGGAATTTACCCAGAGTATTCAAACGCATCCTCGCCAAATGCGGCATCGAAGCCTGTGGACTGCACACCTGCCGGCATACCTTCGCCAGTATGCTGTTCAAGAAAGGCGTGGATGTGAAAACCGTATCGGAGCTGCTGGGCCACAAGGATGTAGGCGTAACATATAATACCTACATCCATCTGGTGAAGGAGCAAAAGCAGTCGGCGGTCGCCCTGTTGGACGAGCTTTAAATGGCGATGTCCCTGCCCCTGTTTTTGGCCAGCCATGCCTCCAATGCCCGTTTTTCGATGACAGACTTGCAACCTAAGCGAATGCTCGGGAATCCGGGCATCGCCATCAGCCGGTAGGCTTTATCCCTGCCGATGTGGAACATCTGCCGGATGTCGTTCGTGTCGTAGATGGTGATGTCGGTGGTGTTGTTGGTGTTGTTGGTGTTATTTTCCATGTTGGCCTCCCTTGTCGGTGTGGTGGATGGTGGTGGCTGTGGGGAGGAAAAAGATCCTCCTACTTATTAGCCGTGGGAGGGCGGGTTTTACAACCTGGGAGATGAAAAAAATTGATAGATTAGAAATTTTTGAATGACTGCAACGCCGTTTTAATTGTTGCGTTACATAAGATTTCAATGTCACGATAGAATTTTCGTAGGATTTCATGTAGGATTTCATAGCGCAAGAAGCAATAAGAGCGCATTTATCCAGAACGTATTTTATGGTATAATGAGTAGAATTCATCCGGCAATCCAAGGAGCGACATTATGGCGGTTGCAAACAGTACAAGCACAGCAAATATAGGCTTTGAACAACAGATATGGAAAGCTGCCGATATTTTGCGCGGAAATGTTGATGCCTCCGAGTATAAGCACGTCATCCTCGGTTTGATTTTTTTGAAGTACATATCCGACAGATTCGATGAACGCTACCGCCAGCTTTTGGATGAAGGAGATGGCTTCGAGGAAGATACCGACGAATATGCAGCCGAAAACATCTTCTTTGTACCGCAAGTCGCACGGTGGGATGTTATAGCCGATGCCGCGCATACGCCGGAAGTCGGACAAGTCATAGACGATGCAATGCGGGCGATTGAGAAAGAGAATAAGCGGCTCAAAGATGTTTTACCCAAGACATTCGCCCGCCCCGAACTGGATAAACGCAGACTGGGCGATGTCGTTGATCTTTTCACCAACATTAAAATGGTGGAACATGGCAAGAGCAAAGATATATTAGGCCGAACATATGAGTATTGTCTGGCAAAATTCGCTGAACGCGAAGGAAAACTCGCCGGAGAATTTTACACGCCGGCCTGCGTGGTGCGGACGCTTGTGGAAGTGTTAAAACCGTTTAAGGGGCGCGTATACGACCCCTGCTGCGGTTCCGGTGGGATGTTTGTGCAATCGGCAGAATTTATCGAGTATCATCAAGGGAGCATCAACGATATTTCCGTATACGGGCAGGATTCCAACCCCACCACATGGAAAATGGCATTGATGAATCTCGCTATTCGCGGTATTGATGCCGACCTCGGCAAATACAACGCCGATACTTTTTTCAATGACTGCCACCCGACGCTCAAAGCCGATTTTATTATGGCGAATCCGCCGTTTAACCTTTCGGATTGGGGCGCGGACAAACTCGCCGATGATATGCGCTGGAAGTACGGCCTGCCGCCGTCTGGCAACGCCAACTTCGCGTGGCTTCAACATATGATTCACCATCTGTCGCCAAACGGTAAGCTCGGCATGGTACTGGCTAATGGCTCCCTTTCGTCGCAGAGCGGGGGAGAGGGTGAAATACGGCGCAGAATCATAGAGGACGATTTGGTCGAGGGCATCATTGCCATGCCCACACAACTTTTTTATACAACACAGATTCCGGTGTCGCTGTGGTTCATCAGTCGCAATAAAACACAAAAAGGTAAAACTTTGTTTATTGATGCACGCAAAATGGGAATGATGATTTCGCGCAAAAATCGCGAAATGCCCCCGGAGGACATCGCGAAAATCGCCGCGACTTTTATGGCGTTTCATGAGGGTATATTGGAGGATGTCAAAGGTTTCTGCGCCGCCGTGACGACAGCAGACATCGCTAAGCAGGACTACATACTTACGCCGGGGCGATACGTCGGCATCGAGGAACAGGCGGATGACGGCGAGCCGTTTGAGGAAAAAATGTCACGGCTGACAGGGGAGCTTTCGGAACTTTGGAAAGAGCAGCACCGCCTTGAAGATGAAATAAGGCAGAGATTGGGAGCGATTGGGTATGAAATCTGAAATCATTATCTATCAGACGGATGACGGACTCACGAAGATTGACGTTCACATGGAAGATGAGACCGTCTGGCTGACACAATTGCAAATGACCGAGTTGTTTCAAACTACAAAACAGAATATAAGTTTGCACCTTAACAATGCGTTTGAAGAAGGGGAGCTTGAACGGGATTCAGTTGTCAAGGAATACTTGACAACTGCCGCAGACGGGAAAAATTATCGCACAAAGCATTATAACCTTGATGCGATTATTTCCGTTGGTTATCGCGTGAAATCCTTACGCGGCACACGGCCACACCGCCGCTGAAGTCATTGTTGGACGCGCAAATGCTGAATTGCCATTTATGGGCTTGACTGTTTTTTCCGGCGGGAAGCCCACAAAAAGCGAGATTGGGATAGCCAAAAATTATCTTACCGAAGAAGAGCTTGCTATACTTAACCGCATGGTATCGGCGTTTTTCGACCTTGCGGAATTGCGGGCCATGCAGCATCAGCCGACTTATATGAGAGATTGGATTGTAGAACTGGACGATTTCGCTAAAAGATATGGGAAAGGCGCCTTGTCCGGCGCAGGGTCGGTCAGCAGTCAAGCTGCCGCTGAAAAGGTAGAAAGGGAATATGCTAAATTCAAACAAAGAATGATAGATGAACCATCACCTGTCGAATTGGAATATTTGGCGAGTGTGAAAGCGGCTCAGAAGAAAGTGACAGGGAAAGTGAAGCGCGAAAAACTCTCGCCACTGGTGAGAGAAGTGGATGATGGCGTGGAAGGTGGGGGTGACGAGGAATGAGATTGGGTGAAGTTGCCATAAAAATAACCAAGGGAACTACTCCAACTTCTGTAGGATGCCAGTTTGAAACCCAGGGGATAAATTATATTAAGTCAGAATCTATTACCTCAAGTCGGACTCTTGATAGATCAAAATACGCTTTTATTTCTGAAGAAACGCATGAAAAATTAAAGCGGTCACAAATTGAAGAAAACGACATTTTATTTTCTATGGCAGGAGTATACCTAGGAAAAACAGCTATTGTAGAACAGCTTGATGTCCCCGCCAATACAAATCAAGCAGTGGCTATTATTCGGCTTGACAAGGAAAAAGCGGACTATAATTATGTTTACTACTGGTTAAATAATAAATCGGTACAATCATATGTAAATAATAGTGTCGCACAATCTGCTCAACCGAATATAAATCTTCAACTGATAGGCGACTTGGAAATTTCTCTCCCGTCTCTACCAACCCAACGCGCCATCGCCGCCACCCTCTCTGCCCTTGATGACAAAATTGCTGTAAACAACAAGCTAAATCATATTTTAGAGCAGATGGCGCAGACGATTTTCACGGAGCTTTGCAGTAAAGGTGAAAATGCCGTGTTGTCCGATATATTGACCGTTCTTTATGGCAAAGACCACAAAAGGCTTGGTAGCGGCGAGATACCCTGTTATGGTTCTGGTGGTATTATGCGTTATGTTGACGAAGCTATCTATATTGGCGAATCCGTCCTTATCCCTCGGAAAGGTTCGCTGAACAATGTGCTTTATGTCAATGAGCCGTTTTGGACAGTAGACACGATGTTTTATACGCATATGACAAGTCTTGGTGTGGCAAAATTCGTATATTTTACTGTGCGTAATCTCGATCTAGTGGGAATGAATGTTGGCTCTGCCGTACCGAGTATGACAACTGCCATCCTCAACGCTTTAGAAATCGTATTGCCAAGCGATGATAATCTTACAAAATTTGAAGAAATTGTCAGCCCCATGTTTTTGAAGATTAAGGCGAATAATACCGAGTCTGCACACCTAGCCGCCTTGCGAGATACCCTTTTGCCTATGTTAATGAGTGGGGAATTAAAAATATAAAGGAGATGTAAAAATGAGTTTTTCAATAACGGATGTTATAATGTGTATATTAACAGCGGTATATGTTGCCGCAACAATAATCATATGCTTTTTTAGCAATAAATCTGCAAAAGCCGCTTCTGAGCAAGCGAAAGCTGCGACCAAACAAGTTGAGGAAATGAAGAAGATTCAAGAGCAAAATGTTAACATACAACTTTTTGATAAACGCCATAAAACATATGTTACTTTTGCTAAATGGTATTATATTACAGAAGCAACATTCAAAAGCACAACAGCAAGCCCTCAAGAATCATTTAAACGGCAAATGTTTGGAAATGTGGGGTCGTTTGGAAAGGAATCTACGCAGAATATGATGGAACATAGAGAATATATGGTGGATTTGTTTCAAAAGTCAAAACGTAATAAAGAGATAAATGATGATACTCGACAATTTCAAGAACAAATGCAATATGCTATTAACAATATTTCAAATACGCTTTATTCCATACAGATGGAAAAAGGGGAGCTTAGTTCAATAAAATATTTATATACTAAGATTGATGAGGCTGCTTCTAAGAGTGTAAATCGTTTTATTAGTGTATTTTATTCGGCGGTTTTTGCTATTACTGATGAAAACTTGATTGAATTAAAAGAAGCGTTTGAAGCCGTTAAAAAATCGAGTGTATTGCATAAAATGGAAAATGATTTAGAGATGCTTAAAATGGAGCCCACCCCATGACCTTCACCGAAGCCGCCTACGAGTCCGCCATAATCGAAATATTCCTCGACACATTGGGCTATTTGCATACCTACGGCCCGGACGTTGCACGGGACTTTTCCGACGTTTTATACTCGGACGAACTGCTGCCTGCCCTGCGGCGGATTAATACTAAGTTACCGGAAACCGCCTTATCCGAGGCAATCAGCAAGCTGCGAGATATAGGGAGCGGCGACCTTGTTCAAAAAAACAAGCTCTATATGGACTATCTCCAAAACGGTATCACGGTCAATTATTATGACAAAGCTGAGCAACGGACGGCGCTGGTATATCTCGTGGACTACCAAAAGACGGAGCGCAATACCTTCACCGTAGCCAACCAATGGACGATTAGCGAAAATAGCACGAAACGTCCTGACATCATCATTTTCTTAAACGGGCTGCCCGTTGTGGTGTTTGAACTAAAATCGCCCTCACGCGAAGAAACCGATGCCAGTGCCGCCTATGTGCAATTACGGAACTATATGCAGGAAATTCCGTCGCTGTTCACTTACAATGCCTTTATGGTCACGAGCGACCAATCCCACACCAGAGCCGGAACCATCACGGCGGATGAACGCCGCTTCATGGAATGGAAAACGGTGGACGGCAGCTATGAAAACACCCAATTCGCCCAATTTGACACATTCATCGAGGGAATGTTTGAAAAGGCAAGATTGCTGGATATAATCAAGAATTTTATCTGCTTTTCCGGCGATGTAAAGATACTCGCCGCGTATCATCAATACTTCGCTGTGCGAAAAGCGGCGGCCGTGGCGACGCAAGCCGTGGAAACAGACCAAAAAGGCGGCGTGTTCTGGCATACGCAGGGCAGCGGCAAGTCGTTGTCGATGGTGTTTTACGCCAAGTTGCTTCAAGACACTATTCAATCGCCGACCATTGTGCTGCTGACCGACCGCAATGACCTGGACGAGCAATTATTCGGGCAGTTCACCAAATGTGCTGATTTTCTGCGGCAAACACCCGTGCAGGCCGAAAGCCGGGTACATCTGAAAGAGCTGCTCGCCGGACGGCAAGCCAACGGCATTATTTTTACCACAATGCAAAAGTTCGAGGAATCCTCGGAGGCATTATCTGACAGACGGAATATCATCGTCATGGCAGACGAAGCCCACCGGGGTCAATACGGCTTGGAAGAAAAAGTAGACGTGAAAACAGGGCGTATTATTCTCGGCATAGCGCGTATTATTCGCGACAGTTTGCCGAACGCGACCTACATCGGCTTCACGGGAACGCCCATTTCCAGCAAAGACCGCAGCACCATTGAGGTATTTGGAAATTATATCGACATCTACGATATGACCCAGGCCGTCGAGGACGGTGCGACTCGCCCGGTATATTACGAAAGTCGTGTTATCCACTTGAAATTGGACGAGGATATTTTACGCTTAATAGATGCCGAATATGACCTCATGGCCATGAGTGCCGAACCCTTTATTATCGAAAAAAGTAAAAAAGAGCTGGGCAGAATGGAATCCCTGCTCGGCGCGGAGCAAACCATTACGGCACTGTGCGAGGATATAATAAAACATTACGAAGATAGCCGTCAGTACGAATTGACGGGCAAGGCAATGATTGTCGCCTATTCACGTCCGATTGCGATGTCAATTTATGCCAAACTGCTCGAGCTTCGCCCCGAATGGAACGCCATAAATGGCATGGAAAAAGTCGGCGTGGTTATGACTGAGGGCAACAACGACCCCGAAGAATGGCGCGGTATCATCGGTAACAAACGCCGCCGCGATGAATTTGCGGTGAAATTCAAGGATGATACAGACCCCATGAAAATTGCCATTGTCGTGGATATGTGGCTGACGGGCTTTGATGTGCCGTCGCTGGCGACCATGTATGTATATAAACCAATGGCAGGACATAACCTCATGCAAGCCATCGCCCGCGTGAATCGTGTTTATAAGGATAAAGAGGGCGGGCTGGTGGTCGATTATGTCGGGATTGCTTCGGCGTTAAAACAAGCCATGAATGACTTCACAAACCGCGACAAAAATAATTTTGGTGATACTGACATAGCAAAAACCGCGTTGCCGAAATTCAAGGAAAAACTGGAAGTTTGCCGCGATTTAATGCACGGTTTTGATTATTCCGGCTTTATGAGTGATTCCGCAAGCGATTTAAGCAGGGCAAAGACCATCAGTGGCGGAGTGAATTTCTTGATGGCTTCGAAAATTCCGCCCAGCAATAAAGCGATATCTAAAAGTAATAAGTATAATACAAATTTCCCGGATAAGATGGTGGCTGAACCACAGAGTATCTATATTGTGGAGCACAACCGTGATGATAACAGTTTGAAAGTTAGCTTTGTCAAAGAAGCGATGCTGTTGCGTCAGGCGTTGTCGCTTTGTCGTTCTCTTGTGACCTCGGAGCATCGTTTAGAAGCCGCGTATTTTGAGGCGGTGCGTACACTCCTGACCCGTGTTACCGGCGAGGGAAAAGCATTATCGCTTAAAGAAATAAACGACCATATCAATGAATTATTGAAGGCCAGTATCAAGAGCAAAGGCGTAATAAATCTATTTGCTGATATAAACACGGGCTTTTCACTATTTGATCCCAAATTTCTTGAAGAAATCTCTAACATGAAAGAGCGTAATCTCGCAGTGGAGATTTTGAAAAAGCTATTGGCGGAGCAGGTTTCGTTATACAAACGTACAAATTTAGTGAAATCCGAAAAGTTCTCAGAACGGTTGGCGCAGTGCATGAAAGCATATATCAACGGTCTAATTTCTAACGAGGAAGTTGTCGCTGAACTGATGAAACTGGCTAAAGAAATGGCGAGCGCCCAAGCCGAAGGGGAGGCTCTCGGCTTGTCCGACGAGGAACTGGCTTTTTACGATGCGCTGACCCGCCCACAAGCCGTCAAGGATTTTTACCATAACGAACAACTTGTGGAAATGACCCGTGAAATGACGGAACTGCTCCGAAAAAGCCGTACCATCGACTGGCAGAGAAAAGAATCTGCCCGCGCTGATATGCGGAGAATGGTGAAACGGCTATTGAAAAAATATAACTATCCGCCGGAGGGTGTCGAGGATGCGATAGCAACTGTCATGGGGCAGTGCGAAATGTGGGTGGATAATTAAGGGGTAAGTAGTAATTATGAATGATAAACACAGCTTTGCGGGGTATGTTGAATATAATGGCGAACAGTATTACTGTATGGTAAATGATTACCGAGTCAAATTTATTTATGGGCATACCGGAAATCAGGAATCAAATTTCATTTATGATAATGAGAAAGAATATTTGTATGGCGTGGACGACACTGGTCGCCCATTTGCGTTATTGGCGGAAAAAGGCGTGTTGAAAAAGAATGTAGTTTCTTTGCCACAAACCATCGCAGGAACACTTCAAGATTCGGCTTTTGGTTTACCGGTTATTGCATCTTTTTTCACTCCTGTTGTAATTAGAGGAAAACCTGTGCGTATTCCTCACGAGGCGCTGCATAACCAGCAAGAGGAACGTTTAATTAAAACTAAATTAGTAAAAGATGATTTATCAAAACTAAATCGCATAGATTTTGTTGGGGAAACTATCAACAGAGTCAGTAATCTTCGCATGGCCGTTAACCAAATGGATAATGGAGTAAACGTCCGTAATATCGTTTTTGGCGGGGTTAACAATGAAGAGCGGAAAGAATCCGATTTCAGTTATGCGCTTAAATCTCCCGACGAGTACAACAGGATTTACGATGTCGATATAGATGGCACGGCAGCAAAATTGATTTCTTCATACTGGCATACTTCTATAGGTTCTAATGCTGGGAGCATCTATGCGCCTATTGCCATAAATTCCGCCATATCTCTTAGGTTTACCGAATCAAGATCAATAAAGAAATTGAAAAAGTATTACTTAGCAGTTTATGATTTTCTTTGCTTTTTGACAGGACAGCAAAATATTGGTTTTGCGATAAAACTCTTCAATGATGACCACTTCCTAGGAGATTGCTTTTTCTGGAACAAGGATGTTGAATATTACAAAGGCGGCTTTGATAATACTATCCAGATAGAAGAGCTTGGAGATAAACTACCGAATGTTTTTGATATGTTTGCGGGCGGGGATAGGAAGGTTCTCCGTTTTTTGCCTGAAAACAACAGAGTCATTAGCAGGGTGTCGCACACAATTTTATATACGGATGTTTGTGAACTATGCACGGCTTTTGAGGTTGAGTTTGCGTTATACGCCGGTTCGTTATCTAAAGAAGAAAAAGCCACGCTGAAAGCAATTGACATGCTAACTGCGTTACGTAAACATTTGAAATTATCCTGCGAAACGTTTAGGGACAGCGACAATAAAGACATTAATCCATATAGAACAGATTTCCTTTCTAAAAACTCAAACAAGGAACAAATCGAGCAATATAATTACCTTTTTAAAAATGCATTAGGAAGTATAAGTCATATGGATTTGCCTATTAAACACAGGATATTTTTACTTTACAAACGCACATTAGAAGATCATGACACTGTTTCCGAAGAACAATATGACAAAATGAAGGAATATATCGGAGTGCTTGTGGATTTTCGTAATGATAAGCAACACGAAGATAAAATAAACTGGGGTGAGTGTGAAAAAGTGTTTAGAGTGCTTTGCCGAATTCTTTATATCAATTTGCTACTACGAGCGAAGCTAGATAAAAAAGATGCAATAAGGCTTGCTGATAAGGTATGGTGTTAGCAAATATCCCATATGCTCCCACCGCATATCACGGTACCTCATAACTCTCGTTATCAGAACCCATGGCGGCGGATGTGCCCGTCCAGCTGCTTTTCCATGTGAAAGATTCCGATAACATTTGCAAGAACTGGTGTTCGCAAAACAATATTTGCAATATCAAAACAAACATAATACAATTGCGATACGGGTGACATAATAGAAGTCGTGCCGGATGGCACCGACGAAATGCCATAATAAATAATGTGGCGTGGATTGACCAATGAGGAGCAAGAAAATGATTGACCTACAAAGCATCAAAACCCAATTGGAGCCTCTATTCATAAAGCACGGCGTTGTGCGCACCATTGTTTTTGGCTCTTACGCACAAGGAGTGGCTACAGAAAATAGTGATATTGACATGGTGATAGACAGTAACGGATTTTTAGACGGAATCAACTTTTTTGTAGCACAGGCAGAAATAGCACAAAGTCTGCCGATAGAATCCGATATTTTTGAGCTACGCGAAATAAAGGAAGGCTCAAAAATGCAATCGGAAATACTAAAGAGCGGGGTGGTCATATATGAACGATAGAGATAATCATCGAAAACACTAAATACGGGAACAAATTTGTTGAGAATCTTGCGCGGGACATCAAACTGGACGTCCCGAAAGCAAAGGGGTATTCCGTCCGTATCTTGAAATATATGCGTAAATTTGCGGCGTTTGTTCCTGACGAGGGAAAAGTGCAGACAGTGTCTGCATTTTTGAGCTAGTCGCATAACACCCATCTTTTCGATAAATCAAAAACGCTTGACGAATACATTTGTTGTGCCACGCAGACCATTGAAAAGCGGCTGGACGGGCACGTCCGCCGCCATGGGTTCCGATAACATTTTTGTTCCGATAACGGGAATTATCGGAACGTTCTGATAACTCTCGCAAGCAATGTTTCCGTATATAATCGGAAACATTCGAGCGGCACCCTTCCCTTCGGGAAAAGTGCCGCTCTTGCTTGTCAGGGGCCAGCCCCTGAGACCCCGCGGATGCGGCTTCGCCCCATCCGTTCAAGCCGCGCTTCGCGCGTCTAGGCTGGCATATGAAAGTGATGCATTTTCTCGTTTACCCGACCACATTACCGGCGGAGGGAAAGATAAAAAGTTAATCACCAAACATCGAGAGTAAAATTGCAAATGTCAAGCACTTTTTTACATTGTTGGGTAAGCAGTTTTTTACATGCAAAAACGTTAATATGCGGCCACTGCGGTTTGCCCGTGTTGCCCGTGTTCGTTAGATTTTCGTTGAAAGTTTGGCGGATATGTTCTATAATAATGGCATAAGGTGCGAACGAAGCGACGAGAGGAAAAGTTATATAGATGTTGCGTAAGTGCCTAGGGGATAGGAGGTATGCAATATGGTCACTATTTTAGAAAATCAAAGACGCATGGACCGGGAAGAAATCGTAAAGGAGTTTGGGGGTAAGTGGGTGTTTTTGGTCGATTTGGAAGGCCCACCGCTGGGGAGGTTCCAGACTGCAATTCCCGCAGTCATGGCGGATGATGTGTATGAAGGGCGCGAGACAGGTATTTATGCCAGGCTCAATGAAGAATATAACGGCAACACGGCGGATGTGACATATCTGCGAAATCAGATAAATGTCTTTGGATTCAACGAGGTATTACCTGATGGCGACTGAGATGCTTTATTCACACACAGAAAATATTATTAATGTTGAAAGCAAAATTATCATTGGTTTGATTACTATTGATGACACCGCCATACCCGCCAAGCAATTTGACTTATTATTCGACACAGGAGCCTTTATTACACTTATTAGGAAAGATCGGGCACTAGAACATGGCTATAAAATAGTCGAAGAAAAAGCATGTGCTATATCTGGTTTCAGCGAAAAAGGCTTACTCTGCGATTTACGCAGAATCCCCACTGCCGTGTTTTGCGGATTCCGCCTTGATGATATTCTGGTCGCCACACCACACGATGATGGAGTGAAAGTGGTCGAAGTTTTAGGCATGAATATAATCGAAAACTTTGATTTTGGACTTAGCCTTTCAAAAAATGAAATCCATCTCAATGTCCGTCATAACTTCGTCAGCCAAAAACCAAGGTATCAGTGCGGGAAAGTGAGTGTCATTAATGAAAATGAGCTGTGAGTGTCCCCCTCCCCATAATCTGTCAATAATCTGTCAACCCCACTCCCCACCACCGCAAAACCCCGAATATCCGCCATTTCCCACCCCTCTCCCCACGGTCTCCAAAACCGTTCACGGGGGTTCGAATCCCTCATCCCCTGTTACAAAGGAAAGACAAGAAAACCGCCAGGAATGGCGGTTTTTTAGTGGATGGGGTGTTGGTTAGTGCTGGATTTTTCTTGCATTATTCGGCAATCTGTAGTAAGTTAAGTGTTATCAAGCTGGTCAAACAACACAAACATAGGCAACAAAACATGAACGAAACCACATCAAGCCAACTTATTGAAAAGCTAAATGCCGTATTACATAGCAAACACGATTGCGCGGTTAATATAGTCAACGACAAGCTCACCTTGTCGGTATTTGCCTTGCTTCGTGATAACCTGCAAAACGTCAAAGGGATTAACTTCATAATCCGCGACACCCGTTTTCTGCCCGATGCCAAGGAAGTCGTCCGTGAGTTTGAGATGGACGTAAACCCAAAGGATATGCTGTTCAACCAATACGATATTGTGGAAAAGAATAAGCTCACCCACTTTTCTACCGCCAAAGCGATGTATGATTTCATTGAGCAGCATGTTAATGTCCGCATCACCAGACCGCCGCATAACATACGTGGCAATTTATTAACCATAGACAGTGATTTCATGGTGCAAGGCTCGTCGTCGCTTGAAATATCCAACAAAGCAAGTCGGAGCCGTGCTATCAACATAGATTTCGATACCGTCCTCAACGATGCAATGGATAAATCGCAAATTGAAAGCGCGAACGCAAAATTCGAGCAGTTATGGTACTCGAATGATTTGACCCGTGATTTCAAGGAAGAGCTTTTGAAAACTCTGTCATATGTCTACAAAGACCATTGCCCGGAGTTTTTGTATTATTTCACGCTGGGCGATATTTTCGGCAGTCACTTAGACTACGGTGTGGAACGATTCGAAAAGGACAATACCCACTTCAAAAAAACCGACATATGGAACGCGCTTTTTGACTTTCAAAAAGATGCGGTATTATCCGCCATCCAAAAAATCAACAAGTACAATGGCTGTATTATCGCCGATAGCGTGGGCTTGGGCAAGACCTTTGAAGCCCTTGCCGTCATCAAATACTTTGAGCTCCGGCAGGACAATGTGCTTGTGCTGACACCCGTTAAGCTGTATGACAACTGGAACTCCTTCCGCAACCCTTACAAAGACAACATCGTAAACGACATCTTCAACTATAAAATCCTTTGCCATACCGACCTCTCGCGGCTATACGGCGAATCACGGAGCGGCATAGATTTATCAAGGATTGACTGGAGCAAGTTTGACCTCGTTGTCATTGACGAAAGCCACAACTTCCGCAACCGCAGCGAGCGTGATGACGGCTTTACCCGCTATCAGCGTCTGCTTGATGAATGTATCAAGAAGAACCAAAACACAAAAGTATTACTCTTGCTTTTCCGCCTGCTCGAAATGCTGACGATTGCCAGAAGCCGTAAGCAAATTACGGCAGGCTACGCAAGCGCGGAGTTTAACAAGTTCCCCGAAAAACGCAAACCGCAGACGCTTAATCCAGACATTGACAAGCACGGCGAGCTGCTTATTTTCAATGCAACGAATGAAATACTGGAAAGCCTTAAAATGGCAGTCTACTCACCGATGAAATACATTAAGAGCGAGTATAAACGGTATTACAGCGAGAAATTTCAAACGGTCTACAGCGGCAAAGTCATATTCACGCAGGAAAACCGTGAGATTATCACGACCACTCTCCATCGCTTCAATCTGTTCAAACGGCTTGAAAGCTCCGTCCATGCTTTTGGCGAAACCATCGGGCGACTGACAAGCCGTATCGAAAAGGCCATATCACAGCTAGAAAGCGTTGACCCGGATAAAATCCTCGAAGTGGATGAGCTGGATGATGAGGATGATTTCCTCGATTATAAATATGAAATAAACGTAAACCACCTGAACGCTAGGGATTTTCTTGGCGACCTTTATTATGATAAGCAAATACTGGATCGATTGAACGCTGATATTCGTCGCGTTCTCGATGAAAAACGCGACCAAAAGATTGAAGTTTTGCGTGAGTTCCTGCATAGAAAAATAATGACAACACCGTACAACGAAAGAAACCGCAAAGTATTGATATTCTCGGCCTTTGCTGACACGGCGGAGTATCTTTACTGCCAATTGGAAGATGAATTGAAAGCATTGGGTGTGTACAGCGGTTTTGTCAGCGGCTCAAAACCCGTGCGTTCAAACAACAAGATACGTCAAGAATACTCCACGCTGCTCCGAGCGTTTTCACCCATTTCAAAAAAAGCTGACGATATTACGCCGGACATGGAAATAGATGTGTTAATCGGCACGGACTGTATCTCCGAGGGCCAAAACCTGCAAGACTGCGATTGTGTGGTCAACTACGACATCCAATGGAATCCCGTTGCGCTCATTCAGCGTTTCGGGCGTATTGACCGTATCGGCAGCCGCAATGCGCAAATTCAGATGGTTAACTTCTTCCCGAACGTGGAACTGAACGAATACCTGAATCTCGAACAGCGCGTCAAAGGCAAGATGCTTGCCGTGAACATCGCATCCACGGGTGACGAGGACATTCTTTCGCCGGAAATGAACGACATCCGCTTCCGCAAAAGGCAGTTGGAAAAACTGAAGCAAGAAGTCATAGACATAGACGAAGCCAATGACAACATCTCCCTCACCGATCTCAACATGAACGACTATCTGTTCGAGCTTGTGCAGTATATCAAGAAGAATCCCGATGTGAAGATGGTGCCAAAGGGTATTTATTCCGTGACAGATGGCGAGAAGAAAGGTGCCTTGTTTTGCTTTAAGCATAGCAACATCACGCTCACGCCGAACTCGGATAGCAGCCTGTACCCATACTACCTTATCTACATCGGGAATGACGGCGAGGTGATCCATGGCAATTTACAAACCCGGGAAGCGCTGAAAGAGTTCCGTATACTGTGCGTTGGAAAAAGCGAGGTGGATACGCTTCGCAACAGCGCGTTCCTCAAACGCACTGACGACACAAAGAATATGGGCGTATATTCCAGGCTGCTGACAAAAGCGGTCGAGAGCATACAGGGTGACGAGGGTAAAAAAGCACAGGCATCCATATTCGACTTCTCCGGTTTTGATAATCCATTCGCGGATGAAACAGCCGACGACTTCGAGCTGGTGTCATTCCTCATAGTCGATTGATGGAAGGTGGGGTAACAATGTTTGATGTACCGTCGCGCTATACCGCAGACAGCCCGATTGAGCCAAAGACGTTCATCGCGCCAAACATGAAGAAAGCGGAAAAAGACCGCATACGCGAGAGCCTCTTGTCGGCACGGCTGATATGGCAAATCACGGGTGAAGAAATACCGTCGCTCATAGACAAGGACTACAACTGCTCTGTTATCATGGGGCTTGATATAAAGTTGAAAGCCATCAATGACAGCGCGTTTTTCGCGGAGTTGGCGCAACACATGGTTAAAGCGCCGTGCGTGATTCGATTCCATGACCATGCGGAAGAAGTCTACTCCTTCGCGCACAAGCGTTTGAGCCATACAGACACAAGCCAAGTGGTGATTGAAAACCGGGTGGAAACGCCGCCGTTTTCGCTGATGTTCCCGGATAAGACCGCCGAGAAGTTGCGGAAGTACTTGGCGTTTGGTGCGTTGGTGAACAAGAGTGATAAGCTGAGCCTGTATCTTGAAGCGATGGTTAAGGCGTTTATCGTATCGCACGAGAAATTATATAGCGGAATGCCCTTGCTGCTTGACGGTAAAGTATGGTATAATCGAACAAAAGTTCTTGATTTGTCCGGGTGCTTGCTTGAATTGCAGCGGTTGAGCGCGGAGTTGAGGGCAGAGAAGCTGCCGGGGGAACGGGCTAGGTTGAATGGGGAGATGAAGAGGGTGATGGAGGTCGTAGATAATAGAGGGGTATGAAAACTTGATGTCACAAAATGTGATATCAAGTTCAGAAAGCAATTATGGTGGCAGACGCAAAATGCCTTGTACGTTTACGGAACAAGGCATAGCGATGTTGTCATCGGTACTGCGAAGCGACACGGCAGTATAAGTAAGTATCCGCATTATGTGCCGGAAAAATGTTTTGCCATCAATAGAATTGAAGATGTCGGTGTCATGAAGGATATAAATATAAAGATAAATTTACTTCTACGTGAATGATGGGGGAGTGACAATGGACAACCAAACAGCAAAACGCGGTCGCTTGCTTATCGGGATAATCTAAAAGTTTAAGCGATACCACGACATAAACGACAAGGAACTGGCGGTAAAAGCCCACATATCCCTGCGGACGTGGCAGAACTTAAAAAACGAGCCACAAAAAATGACCATGGATGTGTGGTGGCGGTTGTCGGATGCCCTCCGCATCGAAGACTCCGACAAATTGCAAGTGATGTGAAACAAGCCCGTCAGGGTCGGTTCATATGGGCTGTTGCCCGAATTGCAACGGTTTAGTGCGGCTTTGAAAACGGAGAAGCTGCCGGGGGAGCGGGCGAAGTTGAGTGGAGAGATGAAAAGGATTATGGAGGGAATAACAGAGTGGATATAATACGTCAACGTAAAGCTATTCGCTTGAAAGATTATGACTATTCACAAACAGGTTGTTATTATATAACAATATGCACCAAAAATAGAGCGTGTTTGTTTGGTGATATTCATAATGGGAATATGCTTTTGAATGAATATGGGGAAATTGCACGAGATGAATTAGAAAAAGTGTCTGCGCATTACAATAACGTGAAGATAGATAAGTTTGTTATCATGCCTAATCATGTGCATTTGATTGTTGCGATAAATCCAATAGAACAGACAGGTGCGCTTCCGATTAAGGCGGTGGATATACCGAACATTATCGGTAAATATAAAGCAGGAGTAACACGGACTGTAGGGAACGCATTTATGCGTTCCGGAATTTGGCAATCACGTTATTACGACCATATTATCCGAAACGAAAAATCATATAGCGAAATATATAAATATATTGAGAACAATCCCTTAAAATGGGATATGGACTGCCATAATCCCATAAAACCCACATCCGCGTAGGGAACGCATTTATGCGTTCCCACCATAATCCCATAATGCCTGCATAAGGAATGGAGAGAGAAACAATGAATTACGAAAATCACAGAACGGATAAATCCAATGGAGCAGATGGAACGGATAAATCCAATGGAGCAGATGGAACGGATAAATCCGTTCCCTACGGGATTTTCAACGCCCCTGGTGAAGCGCTCACCAAACTCGCCGCCATATTCCCCGCCGCTGTGAAGGACGGCCAGCTTGACATCACCGCCTTACGTGAAGAACTGGGCGACTTCGAGGAAGCAGGCGCGGAGCGATACGAACTAACATGGGCGGGTAAGCAGGCGGCGAAGAAGTTATCGCAAACGGACGTTCCCGGTCGGACGCTCAAATATGTGCCGGAGGACAGCAAAGATGCTGACACGACACAGAACCTCTACATAGAGGGCGACAATCTCGAAGTGTTGAAGCTACTACGCCAGAATTACTACGGCGCGGTGAAAATGATATACATTGACCCACCGTACAATACGGGTGGTGATTTTGTGTATCGTGATAACTTTACCCAAAGCCGAGCCGAAAGCGATGAAGCCGAGGGTGAAACGGTGGACGGCGAGCGGATGGTGGTTAATCAAAAATCAAGCAATCGTTATCATGCGAACTGGCTTAATATGATGTACCCGAGGTTGAGGGTGGCAAAGGATTTATTGCGGGATGATGGAGTTATCTTTATCAGTATAGATGATAATGAAGTTGCACAGTTACGGAAAATTTGCGATGAAATTTTTGGTGAAGAAAACTTATTAGGGCTTTTCATAATAAATTCCACACCTAATGCCCGTGACTATGGACATATTGGAAAAATGCACGAGTTTGTATTGTTCTATGCCAAAAACTCGCTATTGACTAACACAAATTTATTGCCAGAAATAGACAAAGCATTTAAATATTCTGACGATAAAGGCGGATATAATATTCATCCGCTATACAACAGCAATGAAGCATTTACAGATCTCAATCGTCCAAACTTATACTATCAGTTTTATCTATATCCCAATGAACTGCTAGGCGAAGAGTTCTATCAAATTGGATTTGAAAAAAAAGAAGGTTGCATAACAATATTTCCACCAAAATCGGCAAAAAACAATATTCAATTTGTATGGCGTTGGGGAAAAGAAAAAGCACTACAAAATATGAATAAAGAAATAGTGGGATACAAAACCTCTGATGGCGGATATAGAATCGTTCAAAAAATGCGGCATAATGAAAAAATTATTCGTAGCATATTGTCTGATACAAAATATTCAAGCCGCAGGGGAACTGCGGAAGTAGAAGATATTTTCACCGGAAAATTATTTTCTTTTCCTAAACCAACAGCTCTTGTTTTTGATTTGAGTAAAATTGCTACAACCCCTGATGATATAGTCCTTGACTTCTTCTCCGGCTCCGCCACCACAGCCCACGCCGTCATGCAACTCAACACCGAAGATAGTGGCAAGCGTAAATTCATCATGGTACAATACCCCGAAGCCTGTGACGAAAAATCCGAAGCCGCAAAAGCAGGCTACCCCAACATCTGCAAAATCGGCAAAGAACGCATCCGCCGTGCCGGGGAGAAAATCAAAGAAGAGATTGCGGGTCAGGCCCGCAATGACGGCAAGGAATTGGACATCGGCTTTCGCGTGTTCCGCACCGCCGATACAAACATCCGTTGGACGCATGAGGTCCTAAAAGAGGGAGTGCTAGAATTTGACGCTGATAATAAGGTGTTGACTGACAAGGACAAACTCGACTTCATGCCTGGTTACACCGACATTGATGTGGTATACGAAGTCCTGCTCCGACAGCGTGACATTCCGCTCTCAGCGAAGGTCGAAAAACTAGACATCGGCACACGGACATATCTATTCGCCGATGCTTACATCGTCTGCCTCGACGACAGCGTGACCACGCAGCTTGTGGAAGCATTGGCGGCGGTCGAACCCACGCCGATAAAATACGTGTTCCGTGACAGCGCATTCGATGATAATATATCATTGAAAGATGAAACGATTCGCCGCCTTGAAGCCTACATCGCCCGTAACAGCGGGGAGCAGAAGAAGGCTTATACGGTTGAGTTTATATAGGAGCTTATCACCCTTTCCACCGATAAGGAGGCAAAATCATGAACTATAACAAAGACTTACACATCATGGAACTATGCGTAAAGCACATAAAAAAGATGAGGGCGGTCTTTGATGAGTTTAGTATAATCTGGTACACAGCTTAACCAAAGCTGAAACCATCGCAGAATTGGAGGGTGTGGCAAATGAACTTAGAAACGATTAAAAGCACATTCGATGTCGCTGTAAAATATCCGCACATAAAGCGCGTGGGCGTGTTCGGCTCATATTCGCGCGGGGAAGAAAGCCCGGCAAGCGACCTCGATGTATTGTTGGAATATGACAATTCATCCGATGAATATATGGACGATTTAAGCGACTTCATGGAAGACATAGAGCGAAACATAAGCGCCAAGATTGACTATGTGACCTATAACGGGCTAATGCGCAAAAGCGATGCCCTTTTCAGGCAAAGGGTGTTGAATGATGTTAAATGGCTCTATGTGGCTAAACAAGCAGAGGATTGAATTGAAAAACTCGCAACACTGTGCGAGTTTTGGAACTACGAGGTAGAATAACCCGTGCCAAGCAAAATCCAATTCCAATTCGATGACAAGCTCGAATACCAGCACGACGCGGTATCTTCCGTCGTCCGCTTATTCGATGGATTACCGCAGAGAGTTGGCGGTATATATGAAAATGTGAAACGGGTTGTTTTTATGGAGCGAAAGGGAACGGATTCTCAATATAAGTTCATCGAAAGAGGCGACCCCGTCCGCAACATTGAAATCACCACAGGTACACGCCTGCTTGATAACTTACGCGAGATCCAGCTTGGCAACAATCTGTACGCCGACGGCGAAGTGTTACCGGGCAATAACTTCACCGTCGAAATGGAAACCGGCACCGGCAAGACCTACGTCTATCTACGGACGATTCTTGAACTGCACAAGGAATACGGCTTCAAGAAATTCATGATTGTCGTGCCGAGCATTGCCATCCGCATCGGCGTGATGAAGTCGATCGAAATGCTAGCGGAGCATTTTAGGGCATTGCCGTATGGCGTGGATTTGCAAAAGCACAGTTTTGTCTATGACAGCGGCAACCCGCGCAAAATCAACGGGAGCTTTGTGGAAGCGGGCGACCTTGCCATCTGCGTTTTGAACATCCAAGCGTTTAACAAGGACACAAACAAAATCCGCACAGAGGACGAGTATGGGCAGGTTTTATGGGAGGACATAAAATACATACGCCCCATCGTCATTATTGACGAGCCGCAGAAAATCGAGGGCGGTAAAAAGAGTAAATCCAAGTCATTACAGGCGATCGAAGCGGTCAACCCGCTTTTCGTCCTGCGTTATTCGGCGACCCACAAGCAACTTTATAACCAAGTTTATAAGTTGAACTCCTACGACGCATACAAGCAACAACTGGTCAAGCACATAACCGTGAAAACGGTAAACAGCATTATCCCCAAAGACCATGCCTATATCCGTTATCTCGATTTTACGAGTGACTATCACGCCCGGATTGAGATGTTTTCACAGCGGCAAGGACGCGGCATCACATTTTCGACCTTCAAGGTGCGCGGAAACGCAAGTCTTTTCGACCTTTCCGGCGGTTTGCCGCAGTACGCAGATTTTCGAATCGCCGAAGACCCGCACAAATTGAAAGCATTGAAAATCAATACAAAAACAGAACCGATAGAGCTAAACATCGGACGCAGTACATATGAGATAAGCGAAAACGAAGCCATCCGTGTGCAAATCCGCCTTGCCATCGAGAACCACTTTAAGAAGCAAGCGGAGATTCTCCGCAAGAAGCGTAATATCAAGGTTTTGACGTTGTTCTTTGTGGATAGTGTTTCCAAAGTACGCGATAACACCGCCGAGGACGGACGCGGCGAGTACCTACGGATTTTTGACGAGGAGTATGCAAAGTACACGCAGGGCCAGCATTTTCAAGATATGTTCAAGAAGTCCTATCAATCAACATTCCCCATCGAAAATGCGGCCAAGGATGTAACGCTCATACGCGAGGGTTATTTCGCCGTGGATAAGCACAAAAACGCCGTCGAGGTAGATGGTTGGGATAGCAGCATTTCTGACGAGGACACAAAGGTTAAGGCCAAATCACAGGAAGATATCGACCGTGGCATTGAATTGATACTGGCGAAAAAAGACGAGTTAATCTCATTTGACGAGCCGCTGTCGTTTATCTTTTCCCATTCGGCCCTCCGCGAGGGTTGGGATAACCCGAACGTGTTTACTATCTGCACCTTGAAAAGCGGTGGCAGTGAAATCGCCAAGAAACAGGAAATCGGGCGCGGCTTGCGCCTGCCTGTTGACACGGGCGGCGTCCGTTGCACCGATTCGGGCATAAATGAGCTGACCATCATTGCAAACGATAGTTTCGCCCATTTTGCCGACAATCTGCAAAAAGACTTTAACGATTCCATGAGCTTCAAGAAAGACGAGGTAACGCACGATATTCTCGCCGTAACACTCAAAAAAGCCGGGATACCGACTGAAAAAATCCAGCCGCAGCTTATAGAGAAATTAAAAGAAGAACTGTTTCTCGCCGGCGTTATGGATGTTAAAAATATGCTCAAAAAAGATGCCGCCAAAATCATTACGACGGTTGATTTTACCGACCCGACACTGCGGGAACATTCAATAAACATAATGAAGTGCTTCAAGGAAAGCATGATTGAGAAAGGCTCAGCCAAAATCGACATCAGGAATGGCGACAACGACGCTCTTGAAAACGGAATCCACGCATATGTCAGCGAGGATGGTTTTTTCAACATCTTCAAAAGCCTTGCGGAAAAGTTATCTAAACGGACAATATACCGCCTTGACTTGGATAAGGATGTGTTTATCCATGATTGCATCGGGGAGATAAACGAACTGCTTTTGCATCGTAAGGTGCAGAATGTTTATGAAATAGCGACCGCCGGGGTAAAAGCCGAGGACAGCGGGCGTATCGGGGTCGGCGAAGCCAAAACAAGAACCGTTGACAGCAGCGTGGAGGAAAACATCATTCAAAAAAGCGATTTCGAGCTCGCCAACACCATCATGTATCACACAAGCCTGCCCCGCTTTGCCATTTTCCGCATACTGCGTGGCGTGGAAAAGAAGATATTACTCTCAAATCAAGACATTCTCGACTTGGTGATTAAACGGATCAAAATCCGATTAAGCGACGCGAAAGCGGCGAGGATTAAGGATTATGAAATCATCGCGGGTTATGAGTTTGACGATAAGGTAATCTTTGAAGCCGACGTGATAGACGAAGCCATGCTCGAAGCGGAAAAGAAGGTCTATCAAACGAAAGAAGTGGAGCGTCGGGCGCTCAACAAGTTCTATCGTGTGGATTCGGACGGCGAATATGACTTTGCCGGAAGCCTTGACGACGACCCGAATGTGCTATTGTTTACCAAGCTCAAAAAAGGCGGCTTTGTCATTGATACACCGTATGGCAATTACACGCCGGACTGGGCAGTGGTATACAAGAAGCAAGACGACGAGATTCGCTTATACTTTATCGCGGAAACCAAGTTCGAGAAAGAGTTTAAGGACTTGGGGGAGGTGGAAAAAACGAAAATCCGCTGCGGAACACTCCACTTTCAAACGATTGCCGCCATGACAAACGATAAAGTGCGTTTTGCGTGGGCGAACAGCTATGCGGATTTTGAAAGAAAAGCGAGGGCATGAGGGAAAGACACAAAGTTAATCGCCGGGCATCAAGAATAAAATGCATAAACGTCAATATGCGGCCATTGGGGTTTGCCCGTGTTCGTTAGATTTTCGTTGAAACTTTGATGGTCATATTCTATAATAATGACATAAGGCGTGAGCGAAGCAACGAGAGAAAAGTTGTATGGATGTTGCGGAAGCGCCTAGTGAATAGGAGGTATGTAATATGGTCACAATCTTGAAAAATCAAAGGCGTATGAACCGCGAAGAAATCGTAGAAGAATTTAGGGGCAAGTGGGTCTTTTTGGTCGATTTGGAAGGTCCTCCGCTGGGGAGATTCCAGACTGCAATCCCCGCTGTCATGGCCGATGATGTGTTCGAGGGAGACGAGACGGGTATTTATGACAAGCTCGACGAAGAATACAACGGTAATACGGCAGATTTGACCTATCTGCGAAACCAGGTGAATGTTTTTGGGTTTAACGAGGTGCTGCTTGATGACGACTAGTATAACCTATACACGCACAGAGCGCTTAACAATCGACGAGAGTAAAATTAACATTGATTTAATCACGATTGATGACACTGATAGACCTGCGAAGAATTTCAACTTGATATTAGACACAGGTGCCTTTATAACTCTTATCAGAAAAGACAGGGCACAAAAGAATGGCTACAAAATAGTAAAAGAGAGAGCTTGCAGAATAGCCGGTTTCAGCGAAAAGGGTCTGCTCTGTGATTTACGCAGAATCCCCACTGCCGTGTTTTGCGGATTCCGCCTTGATGATATTCTGGTCGCCACACCACACGATGATGGAGTGAAAGTGGTCGAAGTTTTAGGCATGAATATAATCGAAAACTTTGATTTTGGATTTAGCCTTTCAAAAAATGAAATCCATCTCAATGTCCGTCGCGGTTTCGTCAGCCAGAAGCCGAAATATCAGTGCGGGAAAGTGAGTGTCGTCAATGAAAATGAGCTGTGAGGAGTGATATTGCGCTACGACAATGACGGGCAGAGAATGGGTGCGACGAGGCATACAATATGGTCACAATTCTAGAAAATCAAAAACGCATGAGCCTGAAAGAAATCGAATGTAATTTTCAAGGCAAATGGGTATACTTGGTCGATTTGGAAGGCCCTAAGTACGGTTGGTTTGATACAGCGGTACCCGCAGTCGTGGCCGATGATGTGTTCGAAGGGGATGAGACGGGTATTTATGATAAATTGGATGAAGAGTATAACGGTAATACAATGGACTTGACCTATCTGCGAAACCTACCTAATCCCTTTGGCTTTATCGAACTTATTCCGGAAGACGACTAACCTACCTACCTACCTCCCTCCCCATAACCTGTCAGCCCCCCCACTCACCGCCCGCAAACCCCAATTATCCGCCCTTTTCAAGAGTGAGAATTTTGAGGTATGAACATCAAAAAACCGAAGAAAAATACGGCCATTCGGAGGAATCCTACAAAAAACGAAAAGTCGCCGCTGCCAAGGATACGGTAAGAATTTTACGGCGCATGAAAGACCCGATGGAATATTTATCTCGACGGCGGGATGAAGTGGATAAAAAATATCCGGAATACAAGTCGCTAATTACCAAATATTCAGACGGAAGCACCTCGTCAAGCGGTGATTTCATACGGCAGGGTAGGGGCTGGACAGGACAAGAAGCGGGCAATGACCCTCGCAGGGGATATTTTGAATTTGCGAACGGGAGATTTGAATTAGCGGCAAGCCCCGACCAAGATGAAACAGACAGGATGCTTGCGGAGCTTACTCAATATTATGAAGATATAAGCAATGCATATAATTTTGCGGTATTATAATACCATCGACCCAGAAACCGTGGCATCGTATATTAAGGCATACAGAGAAATGTACGACGCTGAATACCAAACAGGGGAAGCCATTGATGAATAACAAAACCACCACGCAAGCCGAACAAAACCGCCCTTACAGTTGAATATGAATCCAACAATGTATCTGTAGCAACATAAAGTCGAGGCGGTCAGATTGTGCGTGAAGTTGGTACTCAACAGTTTCTCTGTGCTACTTCGTTTTTGCTGGATTTTCGTTGAAACTTGAGCGGTCATGTTTTATATTAATGACATAAGGCGCGACGAGACGGCGAAAGAGAAAGTTGTATAGATGTTACGGAAGCGCCGGGTAGGGCATTGTAAATCTGCGAAATCAGATAAATGTCTTTGGATTCACCAAGGTATTACCTGATGGCGACTGAGATTGATTATTCACACAGAGACACAATCACCATGGCAAACAGCAGCATCCGTGTCACTTGGATAAGCATTGACGATGTTTTGATGCCACGCCTCATGATGATGGGGTGAGGGTGGCTGTGGTTTTAGGCATGAATATCCTCCCCCCTCCGACCACGACCTCCCCGTCATACAGCACTACCGCCTGTCCCGGCGTTATCGCCCGCTGCGGTTCATCGAATGTAAGCTGCACCCGGCCGTCGGGACCGGCCTCGGCCACCGCCCATTGCTCGGATTGCGCATAGCGCAGCTTCGCCTTAATCCGGATGGATGCGGGCGGCTTTTCATGGGCTATCCAGTTAAAATCCGCCGCTTCGAGCGTCCGGGCGTACAAATCTTTCTCTTCGCTGAGGATCACCGTATTTTCTGTGGCGTTTTTGGAATGGACATACAAAGGGTCAGAAAGTGCCAGACCCAGGCCCTTTCTTTGGCCGATGGTATAGCGGATTAGACCCCTATGGCGGCCAAGGATGGCCCCGGACAAGTCGATGAAATCCCCCTCCATGGCCGCCTCACCCCGGTAATGCTCGATAAAGGCCGCATAGTCGCCACCCGGCACGAAGCAGATGTCCTGGCTGTCAGGCTTTTTCGCATTGCCGAAGCCCCGGGTGGCGGCGATTTTCCGTATTTCGTCCTTGCTTAACTCCCCCAAGGGAAAAATTGTCTGTCTCAATACATCCTGTGTCATGTTATAGAGCACATAGCTTTGATCCTTTGTATGGTCAAGGGCCTTTTTCAATAAATAACGCCCGCTATTTTCATCCTCTTCTATCCGGGCGTAATGCCCCGTGACGATATGCTCCATCCCCAGTTGCCGGGCACGCCCCAGCAGGGCACTGAACTTCAGGTAGCGGTTACAGTCTATGCAGGGATTGGGGGTATTCCCACTCAGGTAGCCGTCGACGAATCGCGCAATGACCTGCTCCTTGAACTCATCCCGCAGATTATACACAAAAAAAGGAATGTCCAGGTGTTCGGCAACCCCCCTTGCGTCCTCGACATCTTTCAACGAGCAGCAACTCTTTTCGCCGCCGCCCTCCCCGTCCGCACATATGTCCCCGGCGTCAAAAAGCCGCATCGTGACGGCCACCGGTTCATGGCCGGCTTCTTTCACCAGATAGGCGGCCACCGAAGAATCCACGCCGCCGCTCATGGCGACCAGGGCTTTGGCTTCCATGCAGGGTATTCCTTTCTAAACCAATGGTCAAGGGCTGGATTGACCCATGAATTCAGTGCGTAACACAACTTTATGACTTCATTTTACCTTAATGTGCCACCTCTTTCAATAAATATTTGCACAAAAGGGATAAAGGGTGTATAATTTATAAAGCACAAATCCATCAAAGAAAGGCGAATCCCATGAAAAAATATCTGCGCGCCTCACTGGAAGTCGTCGCCGAAAGGTATGAAATCGGCAAGGACATGGAAGACGGTTTTGAGAGCCTGTCGAAAATCGTCACCAACGGCTGGATTAACACCGATAATCTCGTGAAAATCCAAAAGGACGAAGGCCAGATTGTCTGCCCTTTCATCTCCAACAGACGCGGTCTTGTTTTCATCAACGAAGGCGATTACATCATCTTCGAGGGTGACGAAGAACGCCATGTTTGCAGCGACGATAGGTTTGATACCCGTTTCGTGCCCATAAGCTAGTGTTCCGCACAATAATAACCAGCGTTATTTAACGTGCCTTTCATTAAGGTTGACCAGTAGCTCGGCTACGCTTAGACCCAGCAAGGGATGCCGCAGCCTGTCATTGAGCGACGCCAAGGGATAAAGGACAAAATCCCGCCTGTGCATATCAGGATGCGGCAGCGTAAGCTGCTCATCATCGAGTATCATGTCATCGTACATCAATATATCCAAATCCAGCGTCCGCGGCCCCCAGCGGACGTTTTTTTCACGCCCGGCGGCCGTTTCCAAGCCTTGCAAATACGCCAGCAGCTCGTAGGGTTCAAACAGGGTCTGAAAGAACAGTGCCCCGTTGAGAAAATCCGGCTGCCCTGTCACGCCGTACGGTTTCGAGCCAACTAATGCAGACGCTTGCAAATCCTTGATAAGCGGATGGGCGTCAATGCTCGCTGTCGCCGCCGTGATTATCGCACGGCTATCGCCCAGATTGGAGCCGGTCGCAAGGTATACCCTGTGCCAAGCCCGGCTTATTTTCACCGATACCGATGTGAACTTATGTTTTAAGGGAGCATGAGGTTTTTTAATTTCCAAATCTATCTTATACAGCAAGGGAAAAGTCCGCAATATGCCCTCCGCCAGCTGTTCGGCAACCCGTTCGAGCAAGTCATGGCTTTTTGCCCCCATGCCCTGGCTTATGTAGTCCGCCACCGCACTATAGTTTGTGGTCAGTGTTAAATCATCATTTAAGGCCGCATTACGGGTGTTTGTATATAAAACGGCATCCACATAAAACATCTGCCCCACAGCCTTTTCCGCGGGATTCACGCCATGGTGGGCAAAACACCTAAGCCCCTCGATGCGGATTTCGTCATATTTTTTCATTGTTTACCGCCTCGCACATCTTCACTGCCCGCTTATGCGCTGCAATGTCATGGACGCGGACGAAGGAAAAGCCGGCCATGACAGCCATAACAGTCGTTACTATTGAACCTTCCAAACGCTCCTCCACCGACAAACCCAAAGCCTCCCCAATGACGGACTTACGGCTCGCCCCTAGAAGCCAAGGAAAATCCGGGCTTTTCAGCTCAGTGAGGTGGGCGAGGATATGTAAATTTTCCTCGTAGTTTTTACCGAAGCCGATACCGGGGTCGAGGACAATCCGCCCTTCCGCTATCCCGGCGGCGCGGGCGACTGTGACCGAAGCGGTAAGTGAATTTTTTATCCCAACAATTAAATCGTGATTTGCATTTGTCCGCGAGCCGTCATTACCCCCGCCTGAACCCGCATTTTCCGGATGACATCTGTTATTGCAACCATCCACGGGGCGGCCATTATGCATCAGGCAACAGGCCACTTGCTCCCGCGCTATCACCGCCGCCATTTCCGCATCATGGCGCAGTCCCCAAATATCATTGATCATGTCCGCCCCGGCCCGGATTCCCGCCTCGGCCACGCAGGCATGATAGGTATCCAAAGAAATCGGCAACTCAAAATGCTGCCTGACACTCTCTATGACAGGTACTGTCCGCTCCATTTCCTCGGCAACGCTGATACACGCATGCCCGGGGCGGGTGGACTCACCGCCGATGTCTAAAATGTCACAGCCCTCGGCTATCATCGCCTCGACACGTTTTAAGCAAGCGTCCTTATCCATGTAGCGGCCGCCATCATAAAAAGAGTCCGGGGTGACGTTCAGGATGCCCATGATATAACAGTGGCCGTCGGTGTTAAATTCACGTTTGCCGATTTTCATACGGGAATCCTTCATCTACAACAGGGTAAATCTCGTAGGGGCGACCGTCCTCGGTCGCCCGAATAACAGGCAATACCGTCCGATGCGGGCGGTCGGGGACGACCGCCCCTACAGCCATATCCATAAACCACTACCCTCACCCCTGCCCTCCAACAACCCGCGATGTTTTGTGTCCACGCCTTTTTTAGGCATAGGCACAAAACTCGCACGTGAAGAACGCATTTCTTCACGAAAGCATCCGAAAAAACATTCTCTGCAAGCCCTCGTTTCCCACAAAATCCCCTTTCGTAACAGTGGTTATTGTTTGACTGCCGGGCTTTTTTATCCCGCGCATCGTCATGCATAGATGCTCGGCTTCGACCATCACCATCACCCCCTTGGGATTTAGATGGGTCATTATTGCTTCGGCAATCTGGGCGGTCAGCTGCTCTTGCAGCTGGAGGCGGCGGGCAAACACTTCCACTGTGCGGGCCAGCTTGGAAAGCCCCACCACCCGGCCATCGGGAATATAGGCCACATGAGCCTTGCCGAAAAAGGGCATGATATGATGCTCACAGGTCGAATAAAAAACGATGTCCCTCTCGACCACCATCTCATTATCTGCCACCACAAACGTTTTCTTAAGATGCCGGGCCGCATCGTCGTCTTGCCCCTTAAATATTTCCATATAGGCGCGCGCAACCCGCTCCGGCGTATCGACCAGGCCTGCCCGCGAGACATCCTCGCCTATACCTTCCAAAAGCAGCCTGACCGCCGCCTGGATTTTCTTTTCGTCTATCATTTATATCTTCTCCGATTACGGGCCGATGTAGGCATCGGCCCCTACTTCTAACACTGCCACGCTCTTTCTCACGCCATCCACCAATGTCAGCGAACCAAAGGCCAGCACCACCCCGTCTTTTCCCGCCAACAAAAGCGCCAGCTCACAGGCTTCATGTATGCTGTCCGCCGCCGTCACCTGATGGTGATATGCCTGGGCACATTGGGCCAGCTCATAAGCCGGCAGGGCACGTCCATCGGGCAAAGTCACGGTGATAACATGCTCGGCCAGGACGCAGCCGGCCGCAATCATCCCCGCATAATCCTTGTCGGCGAATACCCCCATTATATAAATGATTCGCCGCTTTGTAAAATACATTTTCAGGGTCTCAAAGAGCCGCAGCGCCGCATCCGTATTATGTGCCCCGTCCACGATGACAGGCGGTTTTGCCCTAAGCAGCTCAAAACGCCCCGGCCACCGCGCCGCCGAAAGCCCCTGGCGGATATGCCCCTCGCGAATAGTAAATTCGCAGCCGCCCAGCGCACGGACGGCCTCTACGGCCAGAACCGCGTTTTCCAGCTGATGAGAGCCGGCCATGTGAATGGACAGATTATCCAGACCATCATATGAAAAATGCTGACTAAAAATCAACCTGTGATAATCCGGCTTCCCCGGCTTTTGCCGCTTTATGCCACCTTTTTTATCTGCCACCGGAGCAAAACGCAACGGACAACCCAGCGCCTCACATTTTTCTGCTATCACCGACGTGGCTGCCTCTTGCTGCGCCGCACTGACGACGAAGCTGCCCGCCTTGATGATGCCCGCCTTATGAGCGGCAATTTCCGCAAGATTCCCGCCCAGATACGCGCCGTGGTCATGGCCGACCGACGTAATCACCGCCACCACCGGTGCCTTTATGACATTCGTGGCATCCAGCGTGCCGCCCATGCCCGCTTCCAAAACAACTATATCGACTTTTTTTTCAATAAAATATAGAAAGGCCAGGGCACACTCCAGCTCGAATGCGCTCGGCTGGGCCTGACCCTCCGCGACCATTTCATCGGCTACTTTTTTTATCAGTGATATATAATGACAATAATCCGCCTGCGCAATCATCCGCCGTCCTATGCGGATGACCTCCCGCGGCGTTTTTATGGCGGGGGAGAAAAAACAACCGACCCTGTAGCCCGCCGCCATCAAGATATTCGCAATAAAACACAGCACCGAACCCTTGCCATTCGTGCCGGCAATATGGACAAACTTCAGCCCATCCTGGGGATTCCCCAAGCGGCGGCACAACTCGCCCATCACCCCCAGGCCATAGTTCATGCCGCCGCCTTTTAGCTGCTCCATATATTCGGATAATTGCTTTTGGGTCATGCTGTATGCTGCCACATTTATTCGTTTTCTCCCTGGGCAACCTCCAAAAATAATGTATCATGTTCTGTCACAAAAAACAACCCCGGCTCACGCGCGCTTATTATCCGCCTCTATCTCCTCTTTCCATCCGTCCATGATGGGGGGCGCTTTGGGGGCAGCCGAATGCATGCCGCATGTGACATTGCTGATGGTTTCATACATGAGCCGGGTCCCTGCTTTGTCCGCCCGGTACTCCACGGCACGGTTTGCGGCGACACCGAACTGGGCTGCTGTCTTGATGGCATCTATGTTCGCGCCAATGAAGACGAATTCCCAGCCGTGTTTTTCTTTCTGCTTTTCCACCATCGTCTTGATCTTGTCATAGTCATATGTGCGGCTGGCGTTTTCCATCCCGTCGGTGGTGATGATGAAGAGTACCTTTTTGGCCCTGGCCGCTTTTTTGGCGGCCTTCTGGGCAGTCTTGATTCTTTCCACCGAATGCCCGATGGCGTCCAGCAGGGCGGTCGTCCCACGGACGAAGTACTCCTGCCCGCTGATGGGCCTGGCGTCTTTCAGGCGAACGCGGTCATGCAGAAGCTCATAGCGGTCATCAAACAGGACCGTGGTGATGATGGCCTCCCCCTCCATGCTTTTTTGCTTTTCCAGGAAGGCATTGTAGCCGCCGATGGTATCCGGCTCCAGCCCGGACATCGAGCCGCTGCGGTCGAGAATGTAAATCAGTTCAGTCAGTTCTTTTTTCATGTTGTTATCCTCCCTTCAGTTAATGATATGTATAGGATAACAGCTCTGCCCCGCGGCATGGTCGCTTGGCAAGCGACAAATCCGGCACGGCTCCGACAACCCGGAAGAATGCCGGTTTTTTCGGCATTCTTCTGCGTGAAGCCAGAATTTCTTAGTCTTGGTCCTTTCAAGACTTAGAAATTCTCTTCACGCTAACCCCAGCAAATCCTGGTCGAAGGCGAACAGGACCTCGTTTATCTCAATTTTCTACCTTAACAACACCTTCAATGAGATAATGCCCGCCGGTGTGTCTGAGCCGTGGAGGTAGATATCCAGTTTGATGTTGTTACTTGCCTTTATTTTGCTGCCAATCACGCCATCTTTATAGGCAATTGCATATATGCCCTCTTGAATGCGACGGATGTCAAACAACTCGGCCTGTGCTCCCCTGATTCGCACCTCGTTTATCTGTCCTTCTGTCGGACTAAGCAGGCTAATTTCCAATCTGCCCTCACTGTGCCTGTCGTTACGTTGCAGATTAATGGTTTTGACGTTTTGCGCAAACCTCGCCTTTACCTTCCGCGGCGTGATTCTTATCGGAGACGTTTCATACTCCGCCTGGCCGTCATGGTATGTAAGCTTCAGTTGTTGCCTGCCCGTGGCCTTTACCGGGCTGTCGGCCATCTTCAGCGTGACCACCCCGGAACCGCTGTTCATGGTATCGATCACGAAATGGGGGTTATCCAGCGACACTTCCCCACCGCTATAGTTATAGCTGACAAAGCGCGGGGTCAGGGTGATGAAACTGTCCGGGTCGTGGACATTCAGCGTCCCCCTGGCCTTTAGCTTGATACTCGGCTTTCGGTCCAGCACCTTGACCGTCAGGTTGGCATTGCCTATTTTCAAGCGGTGGCTTTTCCCGGCCACAGCCCTGTCGGTCAGGCCTATGGTGATTGTGTTGCCCGTCGTGCTGATGTCGAAGCGGCCGATGTCCGCCCCGCTTATCTCTGGCATGGGGGCATCCAGCGGGGTCATCGTCACCCGCACCGTCGCGCTGTCCGATGGCAGATAATGGTTTAAGCTGATGCTTTTGGGCGAAAGTCGGGCCGTCACTTTCCCCGCTTTTTTGATTGAAAGCTTAAGCTGCATCTGCTCGTCGGTACCGGAGAAGGTCACGTTCAATATTAAGTTGACATTTTTTGATACATTACCGTCTCCGATGTAGCGCAGGCTAAAATTTCCGCCTGCATCCGGTTTCGAGGTGGTATACTCTCTATTGTTTGCCACCTCCACGTCGATGATGTTGGGCCCGCTTATGCGCAGCGGCATCGTCTTAAACATCGTAACGGAGCTTCTGTCCAAGCTTATCTTCGGCCTGGTGCTGGAGACGCTGACCGGCACGGCCATTTCCAGGGCCTCATCAAAATCCGAAACTTTCACCCTGAATGTCAGTCGGCGCGGCCTGCTGTTTTTACTCGCCAGCTGGACGGTTCGTCTCGCCCTGTCGTATACCACGCTTTGGAAGTCATCCTCGGCAGCCAGGCTGATGGCCTCTACCCGGCCGATATTGGTCGTGGCCATAAGCGGAAGCGACTCTTCGGCGAAAAAGCTGTTGAACTTGAGCGGCGATATCTTCACCATCGGCTTGACACGGGATATATGGATGGTCAGCGAATCGGTCACGAAGGTCTTTCCATCCATCACCACTTCAATTTCCGTCCGCAATGAGCTTACACTCGCCGTCTTGACATTTGCGTTTGGTATCAACTCGATATGACGGTCATCTATTATATGGGTGTTGAAATAATTTTGGCTATCTTGCAGCAATCGCACGGAGCTTATGTTACCCGCCGCCTCCATGGTATCCATCATCGTGGAAAAGGCCTGGGATGCGCGGTTTTGGAGCAGGCCGACCGCCAGCGTCACCCGAGCGTGTTTGTTTGATAAGACATTGGATGTCACCGATTTTTCCAGGATATTCACACTTTCCAGGGCCTCGGCCAATGGCACATCAATGACATCTATCCGGCACTCGTCGGCGATGTCTAAGTCCGTGTTTGCGGTGCGGATGATGGCCGTGCCTTTCTTGTGGGCCGTCACATGGCCGTTTGCATCCACGCTGGCGACCGTTTCATTTGAGCTGGACCAGGTCAGGTCCAGGGCGATGTCCGGCGAGCTGACGTTGCGGGCCGTGAGGGTCTGGCTTTGTCCTTCTTGCAAGATAAGGTAGCCTTGCTCCAGCTTGACTTGCATGGCGGCAAAGCGGGCGCTCAGCCTGCGGTCGGCCGTGGCGAGGAATTGATAGTCTGCCTCCTGTGAGACGATATTGTCCTCCTCGTCAAACCAGCCGATGAAGATAAAGCCAGGCCGAGCTTTGGCTGACAGGCTGACCGTCTCGTTTTCGGCATAGATACCGCCGCCGCTGACCGTGCCGCCCATTTCCACCATGGCGGTTATGCTGTATTGGGGAACGCTATTTTCGTCATGGGCGACGACCGTGAGTACCCGGGTCTGGGCCTCAAAGTCCACGCAGGTCAGTACGATGGTCATGCCGTCATGGCGGGCGGCGGAGAGGATGTCGCCGTGGGCGGCGTCGCTGCCGTCTGCGTAGCTTACAAAAATGCCGCTGCTGGCAAAGTCTGTATGAGGCACATCGGCGTTTGTGCCATCTTCATAGAATATCGTGGCGACCAGGCCATCCAGGTCCAGGGTCTGGCCCTCGATATAGCTGAGGGTGTGCGGCTGCGACTTAATCACAAAAGCCTCTACCGGCTTGGCCAAGTGGCTCACGCGGAAGGTGGCGACGGGGCTGATGTTGTGGTCCTCCGCGATGGCGATGGCTTTTATGATGGTGCTTTCGGTGAGTTCGATGACGGCGATGGAGGTGGCATGGGTCAATTCCCCACCGGGATCATCACCCAAGACTTCCTCTTCGTCATAATCGCCGTGATTATCCTCTCCTGATTCGGGCAACCCATCATTTTCTCCGTCACCCCCTTCTTCCCCGGCCGTTTCCTCTTCTTCATCCGGCATATTGCCGTTTATACTCGGCTCCGACCCGTCCGTGGTATAGATAATACGGGCTTCTTCTGTTTCGGTGGTCAATACTACCAGGCTGTAATCATCTTCACGATAAATACTCATGGACGGTGCCTGGGCGGTAGCGGCATGGCTTAGGACCGGGTTAATAATCATGTCTTCTTTAACACTCCACCACTCGCTTTCGGCATCCCAGCCGTTAAACTCCAGGCCGGAAACCACGATAGCATCCGGCAGTGTTGCCATTTCTCCGTGGGCGACGCTCTGGGTGGACTCTTCCATAATCTCGCCATATTCGTCGGTGAACTGCACTTGGTAGGTCTGGGGCTCCCATGCGGCGGTCAGGAGCATGTTTCCGTTCACCTCCGCCACATCGTCCAGCTTCACTTTTTCCCCATTTACCCGGGCCTCCCAACCAGTAAATACCCGGCCTTCGGCGGTTAGGTCATCCGGCAATAGCAACAGTTCGCCGGATTCAACCCGGCCGCTTTGGACATCAGCATTTTCATGGTCCACCAAGACAGCCGTATGGCTTTCCCTTTCATACACCGCCGTGATTACCTTATCCTCGGTGATGTCTACCGGGCTATCATCCCACTTCACGAAGATAAAGCCTGGTTTGGCCGGGGCTTCCGGCACAACAGCGCTGGCTCCGTGAAGGATGGTCTGCTCGCTGACATCCACGCCGTCGGCCAGGAAACGGACCCGGTAGCTGTCCGCCTTGGCGGGGATGAGGCCGATGTTCATCAGCTGGGTGGCCCCTTCCAGACCCAGGCTCACAATGAAGTCCCCCGTGGGGAAGGGTTCGGCATTAGTCGGGTCTTGCCTGGTCTTGAAGGCAAAATCATAGGCATTGTCCGCCTGGATGAGGGTCTGGCCGACATATTGCAGTTGTTCCTCGGTGGGGTCGGTGTTGGTCCTTTTGTAGACCATGATGGTGGCCCGCTTATTCGACAAGTCCTCCATGATATTGTCCAGCGTACCGTTGAAAGCGTATGTTTCACTGTTGTCTTCTTCCTCTTCTTTTTCCGGCACTATGATTCTGTCGCGATAACGGTATAGTGTCTGGCTTTCTGTCTGGTCGCCACTGATGGCATTATCAGACCAAGCCGACCACGGCCCCCAACGCCGGAATTCATATAGGTAATTAGTGTCTGTCCAATAATAATTTGTATAAGCTGCTGCCGTCTGTACTTGCTGGGTTCTTTCGTGATAATAATAATTGGAGTCCGGTTTGAAATAGCCGGTAATTGGCATATTAGCACAACACCCACAACGTTGCGGCCAGCTACCTGACGCGGTCTGTCTGGAAAGACGGCCATCCCGCCATGCCGAGGTGTTGAGTGTCCATTTCACGCTAGCTGCATATACTCCCGCACCCCTGGGGCAGAAATGATAAACCCCATTGCTGCCTTTATAACCCCAGTATTGATACTGAGTCTTAAAAGTAGCGGCGACATTCTGCGTCCTGATTGTCCTGCCATCCCTCGTGCCAGGATGGGTCTTGGACGGGCCTTGTTCGCCAGTTTGGGTGGACAGGTCGCGCACCCGCTCCCAGCCGCTCAGGGTGCTGGTACTCGCCCGGGTATATTCATAATTTCTTACTCGGCGTTGGGTTTTTGCTTCTTCTTGCCTGTCTTCGTTTGCCGCCTCTCTCGTGGTACTCCACTCGCTCCAGTCACCCCATAGGGGCGGGTCTTTTATCTCCACCGAGACCAGCGGCGAATACGTGCCCCCGGTCTTTGTGTCGAAGCGGACGGCCACAATCTCGGCAAACGCGCCATTATCGGCGACGTTTATGTCATCGATGCTGATGACAACATTGCTTGCGTTGGCTGCCAGGCTGAAATCGCGCGTGAAGCTCCTAAGCGGCCTTTTGGCAGCCGTAAATAGGCTGACGATGTATTTACCCTGCACGGCCTGCTCATCCGAACTGAAAGCCCGGCCTGTCAGGGAATAGCCGCTGCCGTCTATTTTGCGCGTTACCTCGATGTTTTGCAACAAGACGGGCAGGTTTTTATTGTGCCAACTTTTAACGGCGTATAATTTCATGTCACCGTCCACGCATTGCCAGTCCGTGCCATCGCTGTCATAGGAGATATGCCAGCCAGAATAGACGAAACCTGGCCCCAGCAGGGGGCTGTTTTCGTTTAAGCTGGGCTCCGTGGCGCTGCCTTCATAGGCTATCCTCTGGCTGCTTAATATACTGGTTTGGTCCAGGTCATAAAAGGTTACGCTAAAGGTTTTACGGATGTGGTGGGATGTGAAGATGGTGTCCGCTGTCACGGGTATGGCGGCAGACGGCGTCCAACCGGCAAAATCCCAGCCTGTGTGCTTGGGCAGCTCGGGCACGGGGGCGACCGTGCCATAATCCACCAATATGTCTTCGCCCAGGGGCGTCTCTACACCGTTAAAATCGTCCATGAACGATACCTTGACCGGCGGCATGGCCTCCACCGTGAGCGTGTTGCTTTCACGGCTGGAGCCAGCGGCATTGTTGGCCCTGACGCTGATTTGATATACGCCGGTTTCGTCCAGTAAAACGCTGTAGGCCGGTGTCGCGACATTGGCACCCGGCGCAAACGTCTCCTCTCTGACTACGGCATTATCTTTTCTCACAAAAGCAGTGTAGCTCTGGGCATTCGCCACCCTCGGCCAGTTGACCGTGGCTGGTTTGCCGACGGCCGTCTTGGCATTGGTGCCCGCCAGGCGGATGTCCGGCACTGCGGGCATCGTTATTTCCACCCTTCTTTCCGCCGGATTGCCGTCGCGATCGCTGCGGGCGTGGCCCGGCGCCATCACATAGGCGCGGATGATAGTGGTCTGGCTGATGTTTAGTGGCTTTTGGGTGTCGTATTTCTTGAAAGCGCCGCCGTTTTCGTTATACCATATTTCCAGGCCCTGAATGTTGCCGTTGTTGCCGCTGATGGTGACAGTGGTTCCCGCCGCCGTCGTGGAAGGGGCGTTGATGACGGGGTGGTTGAGTTTTGGCACCTCCACCCGCACTTGTTCGATGGCACTGCGGACATTATTATGAACAGCTATCGCCCAGAAAGTGGCGGGATGCTGGCGAAAGGGCGGGGCTTTAGGGTCAAATTTTGTCAGGTTGTTTAAGTTGGTGGTTTGTATGTCCGCCACTTTTTTTATCGTCTCGTTGGCCCCTATTTTAGTCGTGAAGTAGATGGTTCCCGCCGGAGCGGACATCGAGACGACTGTACCGCTGGCGGGTTTGCCGTGGTCCGTGCCGATGATGTTGGTGGGGTGGAAGGTGGGGGCGACCGGTAACACGCCACCAGAATACGAATGTGGGATATATATTTTCCCTCCTGCCCGATCACCCTTGTCATACACTCCGTCATATCCAATAAACGAGTTAGCGGATATATCTCTTGGGTTGCTATTAATTCTTCTATTTGGATTTGAAGCAGTATCACCTCCATGATAAATCTCGAAATGTAGATGAGGTCCGGATGAAGGCCCTGTGGTTCCTACAACACCTACTCTTTGTCCTTGCTTAACCGGTCGTCCAACAACCATATGGCCATCTATCTTGTCCAGATGTCCATAGAGTGTGAAATATCCACTATTCCCATGTTTAATCATGACATATTTACCCCACCCACTGTTTACGTTTTGGATGACTTTATGCACAGTACCGGCTGCAGCCGCCGCCGCAAAACCTCGTGTATCTCCACTTCTTGTCGCTCCAATTATATCAATCCCCCAATGTGGCCCCCATGCGTCACCAGTACTCGGCTTCCGCCTTGTACTGCTAAAAGGATTTGATATTTTAGTATTTGCACCTTCGCCAGGCCACATCCATGTTGGTTCTGCTGAAGCTACATCATATATTGCAGTTGGGTTATAGATATTCGTCGAAAAATCATTTGATTCATCAAATTCATCTTCATTATCCTTAATTTCTTCGTCTTTATTTAATCCAGTCGTATCCCCTGTCTCATAATTATCATCAACTATATTATCCTCCACGCCAAGGCCAAGCTCATCACCGCCGCCTCCCTCATTCCCCTCTTCACCTGCAAGGGGATTGTCATCCTCACCGCCCGGCACCTGCTCCGTGCCTGGCTCCTGCTCCGTACCCGGCTCATCGCCCGGCTCCTGTTCCGTACCCAGCTCCACGCCCTGGCCCATTTCCTCCATGTCCAGACCCGTCTCTTCCACGCCCAGACCCTCCACGGTCTCTGCCGCCAGCAGTCCCAACGGCTGCAGACACATCAGCAGAGCCAGGGTTATTGCCAGCGCCTTTTTCCAGTGTTTTTGCATTGTCGTCATGTTCTTTTTCCTCCTTAGCGGACTGTTTTAACATTAAGCATCTCAGTAATTATTGTTCGGCTCTGGATAGTATATAATTCACCATTTCCTCGATGTCACCACGTAATTCGATTACAAGGGGTGTGATGACATCGGCATTCATCTCGGCAGCGTCCTCATAATTGTCTGCCCGCACCAGGGCAATCAATTCCTCACGGGCATCGCGGTATTCGTCCAAATGTCTCAGGAAAATATTATACATATTCTGCAATTCCCAATCATCGCCAATCAAGGCTCCAAAATCATCGTATAGTTTAGTGTTTGACGCAGCCGTGTCGTTTATCACGCCGATGTCATGGTCGCGTTCGCTTGCCGGGTCCGGGTTCACGATGCGGTTTGTATAAGTGCTGATGAAATTAAGGTTCGCCTTTATTTCCAGTATGCTAACGATAGCCGCAAGATCATTCGTATCAACATCATCATTTTTTATACTACGCCGACCTGCAAACCAGCCGATGGAAGCGCTAATAATAATTATTAATACTATCAAGATACCGACTGACCATACCAACCCGCCTCTTGCTCTTCTATTTCCAGCATTACTCATTACATTCTCCCTCCTCGTCCGTTATAAACTGTACTTTTCCGCTTATATACGCTTCTTTGAACTCCATAGTTTGATCTTTTGATAATTCTGACAAGGTTAATTCACGTTCCCGCAGGATGTTTTCCATACTCTCAACATTGGCACAGGCAGTTTCATAATGTGCTTTCTTTTCATAAAACGCACTGCGCGTTTTTACTTCTGCCCCGCGTAGTCCCTCAATATTGCTCTTCGAATCCCACCAGATTGTAGTCATGAACTTTGTGAGAAGATATACTACACCTATCGGCAGAGCCAATCCTATCATCATATAACCTAACACCCCCCAAAAGTCGATGGGCAATAACGAAATAAGTATAAATAAAGACCAGCCGCACGCAACCACATATAGCAGGGCGGTAATAGCTTTGTTTACTTTAACATGGTTTGCAAAATCCTCTTCCGCTTGGGAGCGAGAAGCTTTTGCTTGTTCATATACTCTCTCTGCGCTCGATTTAATACGCTCTTTTTCTACTTGCAACGCTCGTTTTTTTACCAACTCTTTTTCACTAGCTTCTTTTTGCTTTTGCAGTTCATTCTTATGCTTCTCGGACATTGCCAGATATACTTTTGAAACATATGCGCTCAACTCGCCTTGCAAACCAACTAATGCAGCGGAATTTGCAACTTTTATTGCACTTTTTCCATCGCTGATGATGCAAGCGTAGTCCTCATTATCCAGCGTCAATAATGTCAACTCATGGGAATGCGAACGCACCGCACCCCACCATCCCCTGTAATCATCCGGATATTCTGCCTGTATTCTTTGCGATAACCTAAACGCATCATTGAACTTTCCAAGCTTTATGAATGTATCAATATTTTTGGTCAGACTGTCTATTGATTGCAGTCCGTCAACCTGTACCGGACCTTCAATGCGTACTTTGCCAGTAATTTCTTGAACCTTTGCCTTTATCCATTCTTTAAGATAATTTGCGCCGCAACTTTCACACTCAAAGGAATTCTCATTCCTCAAAATGAGTTTCCCCATGCACATTTCGCAAACTACCGCATTGGCTTTTATGTCTGACATCATCTTTCCTCTGGATGCGTCTTTACATGTTGTATACTACCAACCCGCCCACACCACCCCCCAACTAAACCCTACCAAATCTGTTAGCCCGGGCTTAATCGGGGGAGCAATATGCGCGAGAAATCAAAAAACGGGGCGTATGGTGTGTCTCCACACCCTACACCCCGCCGATGACCGGACAGGAGGAAAAACCTGGCCCCACGCATTTATCATTGTAAACAAGGATTGCTTACCTTATAATAAAATAACGTGTACCGCAGTTTTACCCTGCATTGTGTGGTACTTTCCTTACCATACCTTGCCCGGCAGAGTTCGTGGCTCTGTCGGGTGGTACACCTACAGTCTTTTGATTTCTCTTAGTTCATTTTAGCATATGTGTTTTTGGGGTGCAAGCGGGAAAATATATAATTCATCTATCGATGAAGCCTTTATCTGGGCTATTATCAAAAATCAGATAACGCTGTTCAGCTGCGCCGTGATTAGTTTTCGGACGGTCTGCTCCCCCACCCACATCACGACACACTTCGTCTAAAACCGCCCCACAGCCGGGTCCGCTCATCCAGGGATAAGTCCTGCCCGTCATAGTCCTGGAAGGGGCCTCGCACAGCCAGGATTATGTACTTATCGCCCAGCTTCAATGGCCAACACCCTCATCCCCCTGACACCTATTTGCTCTCCCCTACATACATGACACTGTCACAGGCTAATGAAAAATTAGTTTCGGCGTGAACATACGGTTCTGGTTTAGGATTGTCCGGAAAGAATATACGGTCATGTAAGTTGTCTTGAATAGGAATGAAATACTCGATAACATTATCACCCAAAAGATTTTGTTTTAAGTCCATACTCGTTGGTGTAAACGCCCAGACGCCCGTCAGTAACCGTTGCCCGATAATCAGGCCGGGAATTTGGAATATATGACCCGGTGCAGAACCGGCATAGCCGCTCATGGATACGGCAACCTCCGAAAACCCCTGAAAGCCCTTGAAAGACATGGCACAAAATGATATAATTAGATGCAGAAAAGGTGACAAAAACACGATTCAGCAGGGAGGATGACATGGGGCAGATATATATGTACGG
>Ga0099364_10001315_pt1 | contig 41324 bp, 34 predicted proteins | sample TergutTh196P3_FD_73070 | JGI IMG/M metagenome (GOLD analysis project Ga0099364, IMG submission 73070) | Microcerotermes parvus P3 segment gut microbial communities from Pointe-Noire, Republic of the Congo - Th196 P3 | ecosystem: Host-associated > Arthropoda: Insects > Digestive system > Gut ...
GATTTTAGAAATTTGCTTGCCAAACACGATATTATTACCAACGATAGTTTCGACAGTGAAACCGCAAAATTTATTTCGGTCGAATTGCTGCAAATCTACAATCGGATAAAAGAATTAAACCGCAAAAATTCTGTTCTTGCCGCGAAATTTGGCGGCGACGATAAGTTTGCCCGTGTTTTCAAATCGCACGAACCAAGCGGCACAATCAGCAAATGTCTTTGGCTTTTCGAGGCTCTAAAATCAACAAAATCAGAAATTGATGAAATAGTAAATAGAAACAAAAGAATACTTGAAGGAAGCGGCGTTTATTTCAAACAGGAGGTATCGCCGGTGTTAATCAACTGTTTTGAAAATGCCGGAAAAGCAATAGACGCCGCTGTTATCAAAAAATTGACAGAATTGATAACTAATGAATATATAACTGAATACAAGGAAAATAAGGGGGTGCGATAAAAAATCTGTGAAAATCTTGTCATCGCAGGCTTCACATTTTTATCAGCTTTACCCCCAACATGTAGCCGTCCATATCTATATCTACGCTGTCTTCGATTAATTTATGGGTTTCAAGGCTTATTCCTAAAACTTGAGACATTATATATTCCTTATGTTTTTCTACAGCAGCGTCGGTTTCGGGATGTTTTTGCAGTTCAATGCTAACCTTGTCGGTAACATCAAAGCCGTTGTCTTTGCGAATGTTTTGGATGCGATTTATCAGTTCGCGGGCAATACCTTCGTGTTTTAGACTTTCGGTTATTGTAATGTCCAATGCCACAGTAAGTTTACCTTCATTTGCTATTAACCATCCGGGAATATCTTCTGATGTTATTTCTACGTCTTCAGGGGTTATTTCAACACTTTGTCCGTTAATGTCAAAATTGTATGTTCCCGAAATTTCGAAATTGTTGATTTCTTGTTGAGAAAATTTTGCAATTTGAGCGGAGATATCTTTCATCAGCTTACTGTATTTTGGTCCGAGCGATTTAAAATTCGGTTTAATTTTTTTGATAAGTATTCCTTCTGTGTCTGAAATATATTCTATTTCTTTGACGTTCACTTCGTTAAGAATAAGTTTTTTAACTGATTCTATTTGAGGTTTCAGCGCGTCGTCGAGCACGGGTATCATAATTTTGCTAAGCGGCTGTCTAACTCGTATATTTACTTTTCGACGCAAGGCTAATATCATTGACGAAATTTTTTGAGCAATTTCCATTCGCAATTCTAATTGATTGTCAATAAGCGATTGGTCGTATACCGGAAAGTCTGACAGGTGAACCGAAGAGAATGTTTCCATTCCGGTCATTTCGTTCAGGTCGGTATACAGTTTGTCCATGTAAAATGGCGCTATTGGAGCAGCTAATTTTGCAATTGTGGTCAGGCATGTATATAAAGTTTGATAAGCGGAAAGTTTATCGGCGTTCATTTCGCCTCCCCAGTATCGTTTGCGATTAAGGCGCACGTACCAGTTACTCAGATTTTCAGTGACAAAATCCTGAATAAGTCTGCCGGCGTGTGTTGGCTCATAATCAGCATAACGTTCGTCTACCTGTTTAATAAGCGTGTTGAGCAGCGACATTATCCAGCGGTCTATTTCGGGGCGCTCGTTTACCGGTATTTGATTTTCGCTGTTGCGGAAACCGTCTACGTTGGCGTATAGCGCAAAAAATGCGTAGGTATTGTACAACGTTCCGAAAAATTTTCGCATAACTTCCTCAACTCCTGCGATATTGAACTTAAGATTATCCCATGGCTGAGCGTTTGTAATCATGTACCATCTAAGGGGGTCTGAGCCGTATTTTTCAATAGTTTCAAAAGGATCCACAGTGTTTCCCAGCCGTTTTGCCATTTTATTTCCTTCCTTGTCAAGTACAAGTCCGTTTGACACAACTGTTTTGAACGACACTGAACCGTTTATCATTGTAGCTATTGCGTGCAGCGTAAAAAACCATCCGCGTGTTTGGTCTATTCCTTCGGCTATGAAGTCGGCAGGGAAAACTTCTCCGCTGTCTAATAGTTCTTTGTTTTGAAAAGGATAATGAATTTGTGCGTATGGCATTGCTCCTGAGTCAAACCAAACGTCAATCAGGTCGGTTTCTCTTTTCATTATTTTTCCTGACGGCGAGACCAATACAACATCGTCAACCGATGGGCGATGCAAGTCTATTTTGTTATAGTTTTCGTCTGAAAAATCGCCTACGATAAAATATTTGTAAGGATTTTTTTTCATTGCTCCAGCTTTTACCGCATTTTCAATTTCGTTAATCAATTCTTCAACAGAGCCTATACATTTTTCTTCGGTTCCGTCCTCAGAACGCCAGATAGGCAGCGGTGTTCCCCAATATCTACTGCGCGACAGATTCCAGTCTTGCAGGTTTTCGAGCCATTTGCCAAAGCGTCCTGTTCCGGTTGCTTCCGGTTTCCACTTAATAGTGTTGTTCAATTTTATCATTTCATCGCGACAGGCAGTAGTACGAATAAACCATGAATCGAGAGGATAATACAACACCGGTTTGTCTGTGCGCCAGCAGTGAGGGTAGGAGTGTACATATTTTTCTATTTTGAACGCTTTACCTTGCTGTTTTAGCATAACACACAAGTCAACGTCGAGATTTGTTTCGCTGTCGCCGTTGTATTCGCTTTTTACGTAACGTCCTGCAAATTGACTGTACAGTTCAACGTTTATATTTTTATTTACGTATTCAGGGTCTAAATCTTCTATTCTAAAAAATCGTCCGCTGCGGTCTACCATTGGCTGTTTGTTTTCTTCGCTGTCTAAGAGCATAAGAGGCGGTGTTCCATTTGCTTTAGCCACGCGGTCGTCGTCGGCGCCAAAGGTCGGCGCTATGTGAACTATGCCGGTACCATCGTCTGTGGTAACAAAATCGCCGGTAAGTACCCTAAACGCGCCTACGCCCGGGTCTACCCAAGGAATAAGTTGCTCGTATACAAGTCCTTCGAGGTCTTTGCCGTCGCACTCGGATAATATTTCGTAAGGTATAAGCTTATCGCCGGTTTTGTAAGTTTTCACAGGCAAATTTGAAGCCTTGGGGTTAAAGTGTTTTTCGACTAAATCGCGAGCCAAAATGACATTAATCATATCGCCCGAATAGGGATTAAAAGTCTGCACAAGAACATAACGAATATTTGCGCCTACACAAAGCGCTGTATTAGAGGGTAGTGTCCATGGAGTTGTTGTCCATGCGAGGATATAATTTTTAATTTTTGGGCAATTTATCTTTGTTTCTTCGTCGAGTGCAAAAGCGCGTTGCAGTTGAACTTTACTGTTTTCGTCTTCACAAACCGGAAACATTGCAACGCATGTTGTGTCTTTGACGTCGCGGTAGCATCCGGGCTGATTCAGTTCGTGTGTGCTTAGTCCGGTACCAGCCGCCGGAGAATAAGGTTGTATTGTATACCCCTTATACAGCAACTTTTTTTTGTACATCTGCCTAAGCAGCCACCACAGTGTTTCTATGTATCGATTATCGTATGTGATATACGGTTCTCCCATGTCTACCCAATATCCCATAAGAAGCGTCAGGTCTTCCCACTCGCGAGTGTATTTCATAACGTCTTTACGACATTCAGCGTTGTAATCTTCTATTGAAATGGTATTACCTATATCTTCTCGGCTAATACCAAGTGATTTTTCAACGCCGAGTTCTACCGGTAATCCGTGAGTGTCCCATCCGGCTTTTCTTTTCACATGGAAACCTTTCTGGGTTTTGTATCTGCAAAAAATATCTTTAATAGCCCGCGCCATAACGTGATGTATACCGGGCATACCGTTTGCCGAAGGCGGTCCTTCGTAGAAAACGAAGCTGGGTTTGCCTTTGCGGATGGAAAGGCTTTCATCAAATGTTCGGGCTATTTTCCATCGTTCTAAAATTTCTTTGTTGACTTGAGATAAGTCTAATCCTTTGTATTCAGGGAATTTTTGCATATTAATATTTGATTTTCAAAAAACGGGCAAAGTTATAAGATTTTTTTTAAATTACCAATTTCTCTGTGTCCGTTTTCCAATTCTATGATATTCACTTTGTTAATATTCTGGGGTAAAGCTACTTCGGCTTTTTCGGGCCATTCGACAAAACAGTAGTTGCCGGATGCAAAATATTCTTCGCATCCAAGATCGAAAACTTCCTCCGGTTTGTTTATCCGGTAAAAATCAAAATGATACACCATTTCGTCTTCGCCATATTTATACTCGTTTACTAATGCGAACGTTGGGCTTGTAACAATGCCTTGCACTCCGAGCGTTTTACACAATGCTTTAATAAATGTTGTTTTGCCAACGCCCATGGCGCCGTAGAACGCAAAATGTCTGTTGTTACCGCTTTTTTGCAGAAATTTGACTGCAGCAGCCTCAATGTTTTCTAAGTTGGTTTGTATCATTAGCATACATGTTTGTTTTGATATACATAATAATTTAGCCAATTTGAAAACAGTAGTACGGCATGGCTTTTCCATCTCATTAGAGGTTTTTGATTAGGATCGTTGTTTGGGAAATAATCAAACGGCATTTGAATATCCAATCCCTTATCAATGTCGCGTATGTACTCTTCTTTGAGTGTATTTGTATCGTATTCTGAATGTCCGGTAACGAAGATGCGACTTTTTTGGATATCACGCACTATGTACACTCCAGCTGTTTCTGACTCGGAAACTATTTCGAGATTCGGAACTTTTATTACATCGTTACGACGAATCTCTGTGTGACGGGAATGCGGTGCAAGAAAAACATCATCGAAGCTGTGAACAATAGGTGCGTTAACATTATTTAATGTATGAGAAAAGTTGCCGAACATTTTTTGCTTCAGTTCGTATTTCGGCACGCCGTAGTGATGGTACAAGCCTGCTTGTGCCGCCCAGCAAATAAAAAGCGTAGATTTTACATTTTCGTCAGCCCATTCCATTATTTCGGTCAGCTCTTTCCAATAGTTTACCTCCTCAAATTCAAGCAATTCAACCGGTGCGCCGGTGATGATAAGCCCATCAAAATGCCTGTTTTTAACTTTGTCGATGGTTGTGTAGAACGCGTCTAAATGTTCAACCGGAGTATTTTTTGAAATATGCGTTTGCATTTTCAACAGTGTAATATTTATCTGCAATGTGGTGTTGGATAACATTCGAAGCAACTGCACTTCGGTTATTACTTTCAAAGGCATCAGATTCAGAATCAACATATTTATAACCCCCTGACTAACAGAATAATTCTCAGTCGTCAGAAAAATATTCTCCTCTTTGAGAATTTTTATTGCGGGCAAATTTTTAGGTACTACAAGCGACATTCTAAATATTTTTTTTATTTCGGAGTGCAAAATTACAAAAAAAATGTAAAATATCCAAAAAAAACACTTATCTTTGAAGTTTCATAAATTTAAAAAAAATGACAAAGTATATTCCAAATTTTATAACATGCCTGAACTTGTTCTGTGGTTGCGTCTCAATTGTATTTACATTTAGCGACAGGCTCGATTTTGCTGCATATTTCATACTTTTTGCCGCAATTTTTGACTTTCTCGACGGGACGTTTGCACGTTTGCTAAAAGCGTATTCCGAGATAGGCAAACAGCTTGATTCTCTGGCAGATATGGTAAGTTTTGGAGTAGCTCCGGCATCTATAATGTACAAATTACTTTTGTCTACAGCCACTTTTCAGTTAGGATGGATTGTTGCCTTTTCGGCATATATCATTGCAATTTTTTCGGCTCTACGTTTGGCAAAATTTAATATAGACGCCCGTCAAAGTGAATCATTTATAGGTTTGCCAACGCCTGCCAACGCAATTTTTATTTGTTCGTTGACGTTGAGCAATACGTTGGCGCTAACGGGAAACATTTTTTTACTGTCAGCCGTTACGCTTGTGTTTTCGTACCTTTTAGTTGCTGAGCTTCCACTTTTTTCGTTCAAATTTAAGTCATTTGACTGGAAGAACAACAAAATTAGGTATATTTTTGTCGTGATATCAATGTTTTTGTTGCTGTTTTTGAATTGGAACGGATTGGCAATAGCAATTTTGATATACATAACGACTTCGCTAATAATTTTTATCTACCAACGCAAGGCTGTATGAACTATTTGGCACATACATATTTGTCGGGCGAGAACGACGACGTTAAAGTAGGTAATTTTCTCGGCGATTGGGTGAAGGGCAGCGACTATCAGAAGTATTCCGACGATATCAGGACCGGCATCATGATGCACCGAAATATTGATTCGTTTACCGACCAGCATCCGGTGGTACATTTAAGCGCAAGTCGTTTCAAATCAAGATATTCTCGCTATTCAGGAATTATTATAGATATTCTCTACGACCATTTTTTAGCAAACAACTGGAAAGATTTTTGCAACATACCCTTGCGCGACTACGTTAATCGCCTTCATAACGTTGTTTTGAACAATTTTGCAATTTTTCCGGAGCGTCTTCAAAATTATTTGCCCGGATTTATGAATGAGAGATGGGTAGAACGTTACGCAACACTTGAGGGCATCAAAGACGTTTTGAACACGATGTCTAAACGCACGTCGTTGCCAGACGAAACAGAATTTGCAATATCAGTGATAGAAGCGTATTACAGCGATTTTCGTCATGAATTTTTTACTTTTTTCGGACAAATAATCGAGTTTGTAGAAAATAAATTTATGATTTCTATATCCCGTCCTGTAGAGTAATATAGTTCAAATTGCTGTCTATTGTAGGTTTTTTATCAAAAATTCCGTACACATTGGAGCCGCTTCCGGTCATAGACGCATAAACTGCGCCATTCTCATACAATAGCGATTTTATTTGCTCAATTTTTGGAAACTTTTTGAATATTGCTTTTTCAAAATCGTTAAAAATAGTGTTACGCCATTCGTAAACAGGAGCTTTAATTAATTGCGACAAAGAAATATCCTTTATTTGTGGCTTTATTAACGAAAAAGCTTCTGCCGTACTAACAAAAATCTGTGGGTCGATAATTACTATGTGAAATCTCGCAAGCGACAATCTGACCGGCTTAATAATATCTCCTCTGCCTAAGCCTAATACCGGCTTTCGATGAAGAAAAAATGCGCAATCGCTACCCAATTGTCGCGCATAGTCTGTAAGTTTTTCAATGCTAATCTGCAATTCATACAAATCGTTTAGAGCAATTAGAGTATGCGCTGCATCGGAAGAGCCACCTCCCAAACCGGCTCCAACAGGTATTTGCTTATGCAAACTGATGCGGGTAGAAGGCAGATTGTAGTCGGCATCTAAAAGATAAAAAGCCTTGCAACACAGATTATTGACAAGCAATTCGCGGCTGCTGCCATTGCAGGTAAAAGATAACTTTTCGGAAGAACTGTCATTTGCGGTTTCTATCGTCAAAGTGTCGCACAATGACACCGGATAGTAAATTGTTTCAACGTTGTGAAAACCGTCTGAACGTTTCTCTGTTACAGACAGTCCGATATTTATTTTAGCGTTTGGATGGTAAATACGAATCATTTTTTAAGAATTATTAACATTTTTTAAGTAAATTTAACAAAGTTTGGCACGATATTAGTATTATAGTTAATAGTTTTTTTTCATAATTTTGTAGTAGTTAGTAGTTAGTAACTAGAAAGGGCCGTTCGTGAGAACCGCTCTTTTCGTATTTTATAGGCGTTTTGATTTTTGTCATACCCCTCTATTAAATTCCTCCAAAAGTTACGCTCATGTTGTCGGGCGCTGCTTCAGTTTGTTCCGGATAAAGAATCATGCTGTTTGTATGTCCAAAATATCGAGACAATACACGCGGCGCCAACGCTACTCTGCGACTGTATGACACAGTGTTTGGACGCGCCGAAATTACAACCAGAATGTCATTTTCGCTCAAATCTTCTGCAAGCGTCTTCATTTCAGGCATAGGCGAAACGATGTTAAAATTTTCAGTCAAGTGCGCTGATGCTTTCACACGAGATATACCGTCTATTGTTTTGTGGTCAGAAATCAATGTCAACGAGCCCGAAGTGTTTTGCTGAAGGGTATGCAACAATTGCAACCAAGTTTGGAAACCCTGTTCGTGTTCGGCATTTCGCGGAATCAAAACATAAATTTTTCCGAAATTTATGATAGAGGAATTAAGGTTTACAACCATTATAGTTTGGGAGCATCCGCTAAGCAGTTTGTCAATAATAGTGCCGAAAAAATATTGAGCCGTGCTCGATTGTCCCGTCCATCCAAGTACAACGTGGGTGCATCTCATTTCGGCGGCAGCCCTGATGATCCCCTCAGAAATATTGCTGTCTATGCGCATCGCAGGACGATAATCTACGTTTGCTGCATTTGCTTGATTGAGAAAGTTTTCGGCAAGCAATTCGTCATTAAGTATGGAATGTTCCAATCCGCGAAATGTAGTTGCGATTGAGAGCGGCGAAATTATAGAATTACTGTTGGATTGATGAACGGCAATGGCAATGTTGAACAATGATAACGCCGTATCGGGGTTGGAAACAGGAACTAAGATGCGTTCGGGCTTGAGTTCAAGATTTCCGCTTTTTTCTTGCTGTAAAGCAACCTTACGTCCTGCATAATCTGTTATATATGTGCTTGTTAGACAGGTAAAAAGAATGATTAAAACAGTTGCATTGATGATATTTTCATCGAAAATACCCCTGTTGTAGCCAACCATAATTACTGCAATTGTAGCTGCTGCACTCGAACAACTCAATCCAAAAAGCAAAAGTCCTTCAGTTCTCGTGTATTTGTAAATTAGCTGTGTGGCAATAGCAGCAAAGTATTTGCTAAAAAGCGCCATCAATACTAATGCCGCCGACAAAATAAAAGCTTGATGCCCGTCGAAAAATGCGCGTACATCAACTAACATTCCTATGTGAATGAGAAAAAATGGTATAAAAATAGCATTACCTACGAAAGATGTTCGGTTTTTAAGCATGGATTTGTGAGGTAAGATACGATTTAGAATTAATCCGCAAACAAAAGCGCCTACAATAGGCTCAATATCAGCCAATTTTGCTATAAGACCCGAAGCAAATAAAGATGTGAGAACAAAAATAAACTGTCCGGTCTCATCGCTTTGAAATCGTGTAAAATACCAACGACACAACTTGGGGAAAATCCATAACATTGTAAGCAGGAAAGTCGTTAATTTCAAGGTTAGAAAAACCCAAAAAAACGCATCCAAAGAGTCTTCGTATGTTTTTATAATTATGGTAAGAAGCAGTAAAACAGTTGTATCAGTGATAACAGTTCCGCCTATACTGATAACTACCGGCTCGCTTTTAGTGATGTTTAGACGGCTTGCAATAGGATAAGAAACTAAGGTGTGCGTCGAAAACATGCAGGAAAGAAGTAATGAGGCGTAAATGTTGAAGTTAAAAAGATAATAAGTCAGCAAAAAGCCTAATAAAAAGGGAATAATGAAAGTTAGAACTCCAAACCAAGCCGTTTTTGACATATTTTTTCGAAAACTGAACAGGTCAATCTCAAGTGTCATAAGAAACATAAGATAGAGCAAACCGCCGGTAGACAACAATTCTATTGATTTATAATCTATCAGTTCGAAGCCTTTTGGTCCTATTATTATTCCGGATAAAATCAATCCGAAAATTGACGGCATACCTATCCGCCTGCACATTGGCGGGACAACCATCATGATAAATAAACACAGCGTTAAAGCTGTTACCGGACTTTCTATTGGAAAATTCATGATGCGAAATTCGAAAAATTATACATTTAATATATACAACATAAGTTTGAAAATAATTGCGCAAAACTATGCAAAAAATGTGAATAATGAAAAAATATATTAACTTTGCGGTTTCAAAATAAAAAAATCACAGACAAATGAGTCATACAAAAATTATTGCCACTATTGGTCCGGCAACAACATCAAAAGACGCTCTGCGCGAGCTAATTCTAGCAGGTGTAAATGTTTGCCGTCTAAATTTTTCGCACGGAGACCATGAACAACATCGGCAAAGTATCGAAAATATTATCGATCTGAATCAGGAACTGCGCACGAATGTCACTATTCTTGCCGATTTGCAGGGTCCTAAGTTAAGAATTGGCGATGTAGAAAACGACCAAATTTTGCTAATTGACGGCAATACCGTCGAATTGGTCGCCCAAGAGTGTATTTCAACATCTAAAAGGCTTTACGTTAGTTATGCCGACTTGGCTAAAGATATTAAATGCGGCGAAACGGTGCTTATTGACGACGGAAAAATAAAGCTTGAGGTAGTAGAAACAAACAAAAAAGACACGGTAACAGCAAAAATCATTCACGGAGGGTTAGTTACATCGAAAAAAGGTATAAACTTGCCCAACACAAGTTTGACATCGCCAAGCTTCACCGAAAAAGACCTGATAGATGCCACATTTGCATTAGATTACAACGTAGATTGGATTGCTCTATCCTTCGTGCGTTCTGCCGAAGACCTCATCCCTTTGCGCGATTTGTGTCGTTCAAAAAGAAAGTTTACACGCATTGTAGCCAAAATTGAAAAGCCTGAAGCCATAGAAAATATTGATGAAATCATAGATATATCAAACGGTATAATGATTGCGCGCGGCGATTTAGGCGTTGAAGTGCCTTTTGACCATGTTCCCATTCTTCAAAAAATGATAGTGAAGAAGTGTATAGAACGCGCCAAACCGGTGATTATAGCTACTCAAATGCTCGACAGTATGGTATACAGTTTTCGACCCACGCGCGCAGAAGCCAACGATGTAGCAAATGCTGTACTTGACGGCGCCGATGCACTGATGTTGAGCACCGAAACAGCAATAGGCAGCTATCCGGCTGAATCGGTAAAGGCGATGCGACAAATAATTAGCTGGACGCTAAAAAATGGCTTCCGTTTTAATCTGAAAAACCTGCCCGACCCCGAAAGTCATACATTTCTGCCGGATTCAATTTGTTATAACGCTTGTCGTATGGCAAATCAGGCGAAAGCAAAAGCTATAGTGGTTTTTACATTTTCGGGATATACAGCATTACGCATTTCCAGCCATCGCCCGTTAGCCGAAACATTCGTTTTTACGCGTAATAAAGCGTTAGTACGAAAAATGCCGCTGATTTGGGGAGCACACGCTTATCACTCGGAAGAAACAAACAACATAGATGAAGCGATAGAACACTCAATAATAAATCTGAAAGAACGAGGCTACATTAAAACCGGAGATGTGATTGTACACGTTGGCAGCACCCCATTTGACGAAAAAGGACAAACAAATATGATAAAATTGTCTTACGTAAATTAGCGTTAACGAGCCATAGCAACGCGTTTGTCAGGAGTCGCAAAATTACGCAACCGAAGTTACAGTATGCAAAAAACGTTAGCTTTTGCGGTAAATGTCGTTTATTATTTGGGAGTATTTATCTTTTAGCAGTTGTCGTTTGATTTTTAGCGTTGGCGACAACTCGCCTGTTTGGATGCTCCATTCGTCTGCAATAAGCCTAAAACGTTTGATTTGCTCGTGAGCGCTCAGTTGTTTGTTTATATGTTTTACCTCCTGTTGAAAATACTCGATAACTTCGGGGTGAATAATAAGTTCTGAATTGTCTGAAAACTTGATTCCCCGCTCAAAGCACCAATTATGTACCTGTGTGAAGTTTGGTAAAATTAGCGCGCCTGCAAATTTTTCATTTTCACCAATAACAAAAATCTGGTCGATAAAAATTGATTCTTTCATCTTGTTTTCAAGCGATTGTGGCGACACATACTTTCCGTTCGACAGTTTAAACATTTCTTTTTTGCGGTCGGTAATCGACAAAAAGTTATTTTCGTCGAACGAGCCTATGTCTCCCGTATGTACAAATCCGTCGCTATCAATCATTTGCGCTGTCAGCTCAGGAGCTTTGTAGTATCCAATCATGACGTTTGGTCCCTTGCATAAAATTTCTCCATCTTCGGCTATTTTTACTTCCAAATCGTTTAGCGGTGGTCCTACCGTTCCCGGTTTGGGCTTTCCTTTGCTCAAATCTGTTACAGCAATAACCGGAGATGTTTCTGTCAGTCCGTAGCCTTCAAACATATCTATACCAACTGCGCAGAAAAGTTTTGACAGTCGGGTTTGTAACGACGCTCCTCCCGATACAATGATGCGTACTTCTCCGCCTAAAACTTCCATCCATTTTTTGAAAACTAACCGGCGCGCCAACATTAAACGTATTTGGTAAAAAATTTTTTTTCTTTTTTCGCGTGGATTGAATTTGACGGCAACATCAATTGCATCATTGTAAAGTTTTGCTTTAATACCCTTTAATTCCATGCCTTTTAGAACAATACCGGTATAAATTCGTTCGAGCAAACGAGGGACAGTAGTAAACATGTGCGGCTTCACTTCTTGTATGTTTTCCATTATAGCTCCCATGTTTTCTGCATAATAAACTGCAATGCCGAGATACTGAAAATGATAGTTCATCATTCGTTCGTATATGTGGCTAATTGGCAAAAAGCTTAAAGACCGCGCGCCTGCCGTCAGGTAGTTTCGGGAGGCAGTGCCTATGAAATTTGAGACTATATTATTGTGAGACAGCATGACGCCCTTTGGAATGCCTGTTGTTCCGGATGTGTAAATCAATGTGAACAGGTCGTCGGGCGAGATGTTTTGTTTTATGCGTTGCAATTGAGGAAGCAGTTCTTCCGAACGTTCGCGTCCTGAACGGGCTATCTCTTTCCAGTTTTTTTCACCTTCAATGGTGTTGAACGTATATACGTGTTCTATTGTCAGACTGTTCTCAAAAATAGGACGCAGTTTTTCTAGCATCAACCTGTCGGACACAACAAGCATGCGCGGAGCAGAGTGGTCGAAAATATATTGATATTCTGCTAAACTGATATTTGAGTAAATCGGTACAGATACAACTCCAATCTGCGCCATACCCATATCTAAAAAGTTCCATTCCGGTCGATTATTTGAAATCAACAATATTTTATCGCCCTTTTTGAAGTCCATTGCAAGCAATCCGCAACTTATATCGTTAGAATAATCGATATACTCTTCTCCACTGTATTTTGTCCACTGACCCGCAATTTTGCAGGCAAGCGCGTCTTCTATCCTGTATTTCGACTTATACTGGTCTAAAATATCAAAGGTTCGTGTAACCATCGTGTAGTTTAATTTTTAAAAACGCAAATTTACAAAAAAATATAAATTATATCAAAAAAAAAGTTAAAATATTAGACAAAATTTGCAGTTAATTTTTTTTTTGCGTAGCTTTGTGCCGTGTAAATTTTTATATTTTTTACGATTAGAATTTTTATCTAAAGATGTTGTATGTGAGAATATTGCTAATACTAATCTTGGTTTTTGGGGCAAAATCAATTGCGTATTCGCAAATAAAAATTAGAACGGAAAATGAAGTTAAGCTGAATATATTGACAACCATATTGCTATACCCGGAAATTCTATATGAAAGAGTGAAATCAACGGAATTTATCGGACCTGTAAAGTCAGACTATTTTGGGTATGGCTTTTCTGCAGGCGTTAAACTGCCCGGTTTTACCATTGGCTCCGAAGAACCCGACAAATTTTTGCTGCATTATTACCCCGAAATCTATTTCAGAGTTCCCAGAGTCAAGCTTCAACAATACCATGCCTTAGCTTTCTGTCGATTTTATTTCAACAGGCAACACAGTTTTGGATACCACACCGACATGCTGCCACCGCAATTGTTTTTTGTCGAACCAAATATAATATTGCTCGGTTATAAGGATAATTTAAGAGAATACTGCGTCGGCTTAAATGTTGGAATAAAATATTTAAATGTTTTTGACCGCCTTACGATGGAACTTCATTTAGGCGGCGGCAATAATCTCAAGAGAAATGACGCGTCATTCTACTATAGATTTGGCATAAATGTAGCCTACCGGTTTCTTCAAAAATAAAAATGAAAATAAATCTAAGTTTGGCACGATATTTGAGAATACTTTATATGAAATGAAACTTAAAATAATGACATATACAGCCTGTTTGCTTGGAACGCTATTAATGATTTTCAGCGCTAATGCCCAGCAAATTACCGGTACGGTATTTTCCGGCGAACGCGAGCCCCTACCTGGCGCAAACGTTCATTGGGAAGGAAGTCGGGAATTGATTACAACCGATACGAACGGAAAGTTTACTATTGCCGCATCTCAAGCAGGCAGTAGACGGTTGATAGCCTCGTTTGTAGGTTTTCAAAACGATACTGTCGAAGTACCAATTGGTACAAATACCGTTGTTTTTGAGTTAACTGAAGGTTTTATTTTGGGCGAAGCAGTTGTTCGAGGCAGACAGAGAGGTAGTTACATTTCAAGAATAAATCCTATTCAGACAGAAGTGATTACCACTGCCGGATTGCTTAAAATGGCGTGTTGCAACCTTGCCGAAAGTTTTGAAAACAGCGCATCGGTAACCGTTGGATTTGCAGACGCTGTTTCGGGTGCAAGACAGATACAAATGCTCGGACTGTCAGGCATTTATACGCAAATGCTAAACGAAAATATACCCACGCTACGTGGTTTGTCGTCTGCATTTGGGTGGAACTATATTCCGGGTCCGTGGTTGGAATCAATACAAGTGTCAAAAGGAACATCTTCTGTCGTAAATGGCTATGAATCAACTACAGGACAAATAAATTTAGAGTTCAAAAAACCTACGCATACCGACCCGTTTTTTCTAAACCTATTCTGGTCAGACGACATGCGCATGGAAGCAAATATAACTTCGGCAACACAGGTTAGCGATAAGCTTTGGACAGGCTTGTTGCTTCACGGCTCAACAGAGCCCAAAGAGCATGACAAACACGATAACGGATTTATGGGAATGCCCAAAACACAGCAAATAAACCTGTTTAACAGATGGATGTTCGAAGACTGGGAAAGAGGAATAGAATCACGAACAGGAATAAAGTTTTTGGTAGACGAACGTAAAGGCGGGCAAATGTCTGATAAAGGAGATAACAGATACCGCATAAATATTGACAACATGAACTTTTCGGTTTTTAATAAAACAGGATTTACCTTTGGCGCTAAGGAGGGGCAAAGCATCGGAATTATTAATAACTTCACGCACCATGACATAAAGTCACTTTACGGCAAAAAAGAATATAGCGGTAAACAAAATACGTATTATACTAATGTATTAATTTCGTCGCACATCGGTAATACCTCACACAACTACGTTGTCGGCGGAAGTTTCCTGTATGATAGATTTGACGAGAGTTTTGAAGACAATCTTCCGACCAATATGACTCCGCGTACGCAGTTTTCCCGCGAAGAATATGTTCCGGGCGCTTTCGCCCAGTATACATATTCATACGTAGACAGAATGATTTTTATTTTGGGTGCGCGTGGAGACTATAACAGCCATTTTGGCAGATTTTTGTTCACTCCGCGAACAAATCTTAAATACAACATAACGGAAGATTTTATTTTTCGCGCTTCGGCAGGAATAGGATATCGCTCGCCTAACGTTATTATTGAAAATATTGGCTATTTAGCGTCTTCAAAAAAAATTGACATCTCGTCAATAAACAATTTAGACATAGAAGAAGCTTGGAACTACGGCGCAAACTTGACTTACTACATCCCAATGCCCGAAGATAAATCGTTTTCTGTTAGCATCGATTATTATCGCACAGACTTTGTTAATCAGGCGATTGTAGATTTGGAAAGCGATGTAGGAGAAATTAAATTCTATAATTTAGGGGGCAAGTCCTACGCAAACGCATGGCAAATAGACGTGAATGTCACGCCTGTCAGACGTTTTGACATATACTTAGCGTTTAGATACAGCGAAACAAAAATATCATACGGACAAGCCGGAGAAGCAAATTTTAAAACTGTAGATAAACCGCTGGCTCACAGACATCGCGGATTAATCAATCTGTCATATGCCACAAATGCAGAAAGGTGGAAATTTGACGTAACGGCGCAAACAATAGGTAAAAGCAGATTACCGGAGTCGAACGTTGTTAATGATAAATGGTCTAGACCATATTACCCGCTATTTGCGCAGATTACAAAAAGGACAAAAAGATTAGACGTATACGCAGGGTGCGAAAATATTTTAGATTTCAAGCAAAAGCATCCTATCTTGGGACATGATGACCCTGACCCATTTGGCGCCAATTTTGACGCATCAAGAGTATGGGGACCAATTATGGGAAGAAAATTTTATGCAGGCATACGCCTCACGTTGGGAGAATTAAAATAAAAATTAATAGAGATAAAAATAGTAATTAATAATTTAAAAATTGAAAATCATGAAAACAGTACGTATTATTTTAGCAGTAGTTGCAGTGTCTTTTCTGGCGAATAGCGTTATACACGCGCAAAACACCAGAGAACAGGAGGTAGTTTTTTCTGTAAACATCGACTGTCACAGTTGTGAACAGAAAATTAAAAGAAATCTCGAAAGAGCAAGAGGAGTTAGAGAGTTGACAACAAGCCTCGAAAAGCAGTTGGTAACTATCAAATTCCGCACAAACCAAACCAGCAAGGATAGACTGAAAAAAGCGATAGAAGATTTAGGCTTCACGTGCGAAGAGGTGAAACCAAACGCTTAAAAATATTTTTTTTTCATAATTTTGAAAAAAAATATGATTTATATAAAAAATTATTCGTACCTTTGCGGAACTTTTTGGTTAAATTTTTTATGACACATTGTTCGTTTTTGTACTTTACAAAAACGTGAAAGGTTTCTAAAATATAAGAAGTTAGTTTCTGTGTTAAGGAGAGTGCCGTCGAGAAGATGCCACTCTTTTTTTTATTGGGATTTTTCTTCGCTTTGCCTCTCTGCTATCAATGCAGCTCCGTAGGCGCCCATCAATTCCGGAATATTGGTCATCACTACGGGTTTTTCCGAAAGCAATTCTAAGGCGCGTCTTACTGAGGGGTTGCGAAATGTGCCGCCCTGAACTGATATGCGTTCGCCAAGTTCGTTCATATTTGTTACGTTCAGAACTTTTATGAGTGCGTTTTTTATTACCGAATAGGAGAGACCTGCTGCTATGTCTTCTATTGTTGCATTTTCGCGAAGCGATTGTTTTATTTTGGAGTTCATAAACACTGTGCAACGCGTACCTAAATCGCATGGCGCTTTTGACCGGCAAGCTTTCAATGCAAAATCTTGTACAGATATATTTAGATTCTTTGCAAATGTTTCTATGAATGAGCCGCAACCCGAAGAGCATGATTCGTTTAGTTCGATGCGTTGTATTACGCCGTCTCTAACAAAAATAGCTTTCATATCTTGTCCGCCAATGTCGAGTATGAATGTCAAATTCGGGTCAATATGTTTTGCGCCGACATAATGGGCGATTGTTTCAACCACGCCATCATCTATGTTGAACGCCGCCTTGATAAGGTCTTCGCCATAGCCGGTAGCCACGCTGCGAAAAACAGTGAGTGACAGTCCGGCTGCCGTCATAGCATTTCGAAACTGTTGCAAACCGGTTTGAACGGTTTTTATCGGCTGCCCTTTATTGTCGTTGTAATAATCAAACAAAATTTCTTTGTTTTCGCCAAGTACAACAATTTTTGTAGTTGTAGAGCCCGAATCTATGCCTACGAAGCATCCAGTTCCCTTGTAATTGTCTAATGACGCACGTTTTACAATTACAGGCGAATGTTCTTTTTGCCATGTTTGCCATTCTTCGGTAGTTTTGAAAAGTGGTTTTAAACGGTTTGAATCTTCATTTTTTTTCTTTAGCGGTCGGGTAGAAATAATTGAAAGCAGTCGACTTAGCGACATACAATTATCCGTAGCGCATGAAAGCGCTGCACCTAATGCCGGAACTGCTTCGGGATGTTCAATTTGAGCTATGTCTTTCGATTCACAAATATTCAATGTCCGTATAAACGCCATAGTTAGTTCGGGCAAAAAAGTAAACGGTCCGCCGATAAACATTACCTTAGGCAATACATCGTAGCCTCTTGCCAATGTATTTATACTCTGTATAGCAACGGCATGAAACACCGATGCGGCAATATCCTCTTTAGGTATTTTACGGCTTATCAAATTTTGCACATCTGTTTTTGCAAAAACGCCGCATCGCGAAGCAATAGGATATATATTGCTGTGTTGTGACGCCAATTTACTCATTTCAGATGTTTTGATGTTGAGCAACGACGCCATTTGGTCAATAAACGCACCCGTACCTCCTGCGCAACTGCCGTTCATACGTATGTCTGGTATACGGTTTTCTTCAAAAAATATCATCTTTGAATCTTCGCCGCCAATGTCTATAAGTGTTTTCACCTGAGGATATAGTCGTCGTATTACTTCGGTGGCAGCTATTAATTCCTGTATGAACGTAATTCCGGTATTTTCACATATTCCCATACCTGCCGAGCCGGTAATAGTGAGAGCAACCGATTCGTCGCCTATAGCTTGCGACGCAGAAGAAAGCAAGGTTGATACGCTTTCGTATATTTGAGTATTGTGTCGTAAATAATCTGTATGAATCAAGCGCGAATGTACATCTATTACAGCTATTTTTGCCGTTGTAGAGCCTACATCCAAGCCAATTCTAACGCTCATTTTTGGTTTTCAATTTTTGCTTACAATACTCTAATTCTGACAATGTCCTTATATTCGCAAATTTCGTTAATCGTTTTGGTATTTAGGTTATCGTCGAGGTCGAGTATTGCATAAGCAAAATCATCTTGAGCTTGACTAAGCATGTTGCTAATATTTACGCCATCGTTTCCGATTAGTTCGGTAACGTAGTTTAGCACATTTCTAACGTTTTTGTGCATCACTGTCAATCGTTTTTTTCCTCTGCGCCTTATTGAACATGGCGGAAAATTGACGCTATTGCTGATGTTGCCATTGTCTATATAGTCAACTATCTGACGGGCTGCCATACTTGCGCAATTGTCTTCGGCTTCGGGGGTGCTTGCCCCAAGATGAGGGATGCATATCACGTTGGGTACGCCGATAATACTGCCGCATGGAAAATCGGTTATGTATTTTCCTAAACGATTTTCGGAAAGCGTTTTTATCAGGGCGTTGTTGTCAACAAGCTCGGCGCGACTACAGTTGATTATAACCGCATTAGGTTTGCACATGGCAAATGTTTCTGCATTGAGCAAATATTTTGTGTCAGCAACTAATGGCACGTGCAGACTGATATAGTCGCAATTGGCGTATATATTGTTTATGTCGGTTTCTCTTATTACGTTCTGATTCAGCCCCCATGCAGCGTCTATTGATATGAAGGGGTCATATCCGTAAACTGTCATTCCCAAGTCCACACAAGTGTTTGCCACTAATGCGCCTATAGCTCCTAATCCGACAATTCCTATTTTTTTTCCAAATAATTCCTGCCCGATAAACTTATTTTTGCCTTTTTCTACTAATTGCGCTGCATCTTCCTGTCCTTTAAGCGACAAAGTCCATTCAATACCTTCAACAATTTTTCGCGACCCAAGGTTAAGTGCACAAATAACCAGTTCCTTTACTGCATTGGCGTTTGCGCCGGGAGTGTTGAATACTACTATTCCTTTTTCTGTACATTTTTTTACCGGAATGTTATTTACGCCCGCTCCGGCGCGTCCTACACACAATACGCTGTCTGGCATTTGATAATCGTGCATGTTAAAACTACGTACCATTATCGCGTCAGGACTCGCGCTATCAGTCGATACGGTATAACTTTTGGGCAAAGCTCCGTTTATGACCGGGCTTATCTCGTTTAATTTTAATATGGTTGGCATACTATTTATATTTCATTAATACAATGCAAAGGTATAAAAAAAAAATGATAAAAAAAAATATTTCAATAATAAAATCACATCAAATCAAAACCTATATCTCTACGGAAATATTTTCCTTCAAAATTAATTATTTCGGCGTTTTTATTTGATTTTGACAGCGCTGTTTTCAAATCGTCTGCAAGCGCGGTAACAGCGATAACACGACCTCCTGCGGTTACTGTATTGTTGTCTGCGCTTGCGCTGCCTGCATGGAAAACAATGCAATCAGATGTTAAGTTCAAGCCTTCAATACGCTTTCCTTTCTCGTAGTTTTCCGGATATCCTTTCGATACCAACATTACTGTAGCTGCTGTTTTTGGGCTTACTTTGATGTTTTGTAGATTTAGAGTTTCCTGTGCTGTGGACTTAAACAATTCGAGCAAATCATTCTCTATTCGCGGTATTACAGCTTCAGATTCGGGGTCGCCCATGCGCACATTGTACTCAATCACCATCGGGTCGCCGTCTACATTAATTAATCCGAAAAAAATAAAGCCCTTGTATGGAATACTTTCCGCGCGCAGACCGTCTACGGTAGGTTTTATTATACGTGTTTCAACTTTTTGCATAAAATTTTTATCTGCAAATGACACCGGTGAAACAGCTCCCATTCCGCCCGTGTTAAGTCCGGTATCGCCTTCGCCAATACGCTTATAATCTTTGGCTTCAGGAAGTATAAGATAGCTTTTGCCGTCTGTGAGCGCAAATACCGAAAGTTCTATTCCCGAAAGGAACTCTTCAATGACAACTTTATTGCCAGCGGCGCCAAACTTCCCTGCAAACATTTCCCGCAAAACGTCAAAAGCCTCTTGAGAAGAATTGACGATAACCACGCCTTTTCCGGCAGCCAACCCGTCTGCTTTCAACACGTATGGCGGTTTCATGCTGCGCAAAAAAGACTGTGCTTCTGCTTCCTGAACGGCTGTAAAACTGCGATAAGCGGCAGTCGGAATATTGTTTCGGATCATAAATTTTTTTGCAAAATCCTTACTGCCCTCTAATTGAGCGCCTTGCTTAGATGGTCCTATAACCGGAATATTTTTTAGTTCCGGATTATTCGAAAAATAATCAACAATACCTCTAACTAAGGGTTCTTCGGGACCCACAACTATAATATCAATTTGCTCTTTAATAGCAAATTTTCCAATTCCCTCGAAATCGTTCACGTCAATAGCAACATTGGTTCCTACCTGCATAGTACCTGCATTTCCGGGTGCAATAAACAAACGTTTCAGCAGTTTGCTTTGAGCTATTTTCCAGCTTAAAGCATGTTCACGCCCACCTGAGCCTATCAATAATAAATTCATTTAAAATTAAATTAAAAAAAACGGTGCAAATTTACGATTTTTTTATTTTATTTTGTACTTTTGCAATAAAAAACTCAAATTTATGGGTAGAATAATAGGTATTGATTTTGGACTCAAGCGCACGGGTATAGCTGTCACTGATCCTCTGCAAATGATAGCAAGCGGACTTGAAACTGTGGCAACAAAAGATGTTGAAAAATGGCTGGAACGCTATGTTGGCAGCGAAACAGTGGACTGCATCGTTGTTGGTTGTCCCGTTATGATTGACGGCTCTCAATCAAATACGTTTACTATCTTTGTGTTGCCGTTCATAAACAGATTGAAGAAAAAATTTCCTAATCTGATTATTGATACTTTTGACGAACGTTTTACCTCAATTTTAGCTGTTCGAGCCATGGTAGAAGCGGGAATTAAGAAGAAAGCCAGACGTCAAAAAGCCAATATTGACAAGATGAGCGCAACAATAATGTTGCAGGGATATTTGGAGACAATAAAAAAATAAGTGAATATTTTTCACGAAAAACACAACATTTTTTATTTTTTTTCGTATATAAAGTAAAAATGTTTCAGTTTTAGAAGTTTAATGAAAAAATTAGGGTTAGTAAAAATTTGTTTATTTGTTTGTTTCGTCTTATATTCGCAGCAGGATTTGACAATTCCTGACAGACCCATAATTGATTTGGTAAGCGTAGACCCATTTACAGGACATGTTACCATCACTTGGACTATGCCGTCGCCTCAAGTGTCAAATGTTGGGGTGGATGAGTTTGTGTTGTATTGGTTTGAATTTCATCCGCGAATTCCCGGCAATCCATCTTCTGTATCTCGTCCTTTTGCGGACATTAAAGACCTTTCAGGCGGTCCGGTGTTTACCTACACATTTGATTATGACACATTGCTACTGCGCGAGCCTATGATGCCCGACCCGCGTTTAACAACCGTTGGCTTCGAAGTTGCCGCTATTAATACCGGCGGTATTTCTGATAATGAATACAAAACAAGCTTAAGAGCGCATATGCACTACAATACCCAGCTTACCCATGATTATGACCCGTGCAGGTCTGAAATAAGATTAAGATGGCATCCATATTCGGGATGGCGAGAAAATACAGCGCCATTCCAACCTTTCAAAGAATACAGGATAATACAGGTATCGCAAGGTGGCACAGCCACTGAAGAAATACAAACGTTGACGTGGAGAGACACAACGTTCTTGATAACCGACATCAATTCAACCGGACTGTACAGGTACTACATCGAAGCTGTGAGAAACGATGGACTTGTTTCAACAAGTATTCTTACAGAAGAAAACGTTGAGATACTTATTCCTCCATCATTTGTTGCCGCCTTAAATACGCGCGTCAACGATGCTGATATTACCGAAATAAGTTTCATAATTGACCCTTCGGCACAAACGCACTCGTATCTTTTATCAGGAGCGAGTAACCCAAATTTTGCTTTTGTTCCGATTGCTGAATACGATATTTTTAGTGATACCGTTTTGGTTGACACACAAAGACGTAGCAGGACATACTATTATAGATTGGACGCTATGCACGTATGTCAAGGACGTCCGCACGTAGCTTCATCAAACGTTGCTACCGGGCTTTGGCTGTCTATTCGTAAAAATGATTTGAAAAATACTTTGCAGTGGGACAGATATTTAGAGTGGAACAGCGACGCCTACTACGAAGTGTATCGCAGAGTTGGCGAGGGATTAGACCAATTATTGGTTACAGTGTCTCACACAGAAGAAACAACACTTATTGATGATTTGGAATTGGCAGATATGTATGTAGAAGAAGAAGTATGCTACTGGATTAAGGCTATACCAACCGCTTCGGGTTCATCGCAAGAGTTTGGCATTTCAAACACTGTTTGCGTAAAACCTGAAAGTAGAATAAATACGCCATCTGCATTCATACCCGGCGATACAAATATTGACAACTCTATATTTAAACCCGAATTTACATTTCCACCGGAAGAATACATGTTCTTCATATACGACAGAACGGGCGCTTTGGTTTACGAAACCAGAAATCACAACGAAGGCTGGAATGGTAGACTATTGAACGGTAGTTCTGCAAATGAAGGAGTATACACGTATTTTCTGAGATTCCGGACTGCTGCCGGAAGAATAGTAGAAAGAAGAGGTACGGTTGTGTTGGTAATGCCTTATTAACAACTCTATAACATTTTCCCATTAACCTTTACGTCGCCTAACGGATAGTACGGCAACATTTTTTCTTCGAGCCACTTATTTGCCTGTATGGGAGGCATTTTCCATCCTGAGTTGCAAGCGGTGACTACTTCAATAAATGATGTTCCCTGTTTGAGTTTCTGGTTTTCGAATGTTGTGCGAATAGCGCGTTTTGTTTTGCGCACCGCTGACGCCGTGTGAACTGCTTGCCGCGTGGCAAAAAACGTTCCTTCCAATCTGGCAATCATTTCGGTTATATTCAAATGGTGTCCCATCTTGGCAGTGTCGCGTCCGCGAGGGGAGGTAGAGGTAACCATATCAGGTATAGTTGTAGGCGCCATTTGACCGCCAGTCATGCCGTAAATACCGTTGTTGATGTATATTATAGCGATATTTTCACCACGATTGCAGGTGTGAATTGTTTCGCTGGTGCCTATTGCAGCAAGGTCGCCATCGCCCTGATATGTAAACACGAACGTGTCGGGCAGAACGCGTTTAAGACCGGTGGCAACCGCTGTAGCGCGTCCATGCGCTGCCTGTATCATGTCTATTTTGTAGAAATCGTATAGCAGTACCGAACAACCAACGGGCGTAATTCCAATAGTTTGGCTTTGTATGCCCATTTCCTCTACCACTTCCATTATAAGACGCACTACAGTCCCGTGCCCGCAGCCGGGACAGAAGTTAAACGTTGCTCCTGTTAACAGGCTGCCGGGCTGGTAGGCTATATTTTCTTTGCTGATTATTTCCATTCTAAACAGCTAACGAAAATCTAATAAATGTTGTTACTTTGAGGTCTTTGTCTATGGATTCAAGGTATTCAGACACTTTCAATTTTCCATCTTTTATGAAATCTTGATTTACCAGCGTCATTTCCTTAAAGAATTTTTCTAATTTTCCCTGTGCAATTTTTTCAACAAGTTGAGCTGGTTTTCCTGCATTTTTGGGGTCGTTAGCAGCTTGGTCGGTTGCTATTTCCAATTCTTTACTAACAACTTCTTGAGGCACGCTTTCTTTGTCTACTGCAACCGGCGCCATTGCTGCAACTTGCATTGCTATGTCGCGTCCTGTTTGCGGGTCGGATAAAGTTTTGTTAAAACCTACCAAACATGCCAATTTGTTGCCAGGGTGTATGTATGCCACTACATGTGCGGCTTCCAAGCAACCAAAGAATGAGAGGTCAATTTTTTCGCCTATAACCGCCATTTTTTCGCCAACACCTTCGGCTACTGTTATGTTGTTAACAGTCAGTTTTTTTACTGCTTCAGCTTCCTTCGCTCCTGCTTTTATTGCTGCATCGGCTATGTCTTCAGTAAATTTTATAAAGTCGGTACCTTTTGCCACAAAATCTGTTTCGCAGCTTAAAACGGTCAACACTCCTTTTGTTCCATCAGACGATACTTTTGCAATTACGCAGCCTTCCGATGCTTCGCGGTCGGCTCGTTTGTCGGCTATCAATTGTCCTTTTTTGCGGATGATTGAAACTGCTTGTTCGTAATCTCCACCTGATTCTTCAAGCGCTTTTTTACAGTCCATCATGCCCGCGCCTGTCATTTTTCTTAGTTTTGCTACTTCTGTTGCACTTATTGCCATTTTGTTTATTAATTTATTTAATGTATACTAATTAATTTTCGTCATTTTTTTGACGTTTTGACGTTTTTTTCGATGTATCTTCGTCTTCTGTTTTGTTGCGGTCTCTGGATTGTCGTTTAGATTTTTTTGACTGCTGGTCTCTTTTGGGAGAATGTTCGTCGTTGTCTTTATCACTTTTTCTATCAGAGTTTCCGGATTTAACAGCATCGACAATAACATCAAGAATAACTGATATTGAGTTGGCTGCGTCATCATTTGCCGGAATAGGAAAATCAACTAATTCAGGGTCGGAGTTGGTGTCAACTATTCCGAATATGGGAATGTTCAGACGGCGCGCTTCGCTGACGGCAATGTGCTCTTTCATGATGTCTACAACAAAGAGAGCTGCCGGCAATCTATTCATTTCGGAAATACTTCCTAAATTTTTCTCAAGTTTTGCACGTTGTCGGCTAACCTGAAGCCTTTCCCGTTTAGACATATTTTCGAAAGTGCCATCTGTAGCCATGTTGTCGATGGTTGTCATTTTTCTTACCGCTTTTCTTATCGTCGGAAAATTTGTTAACATTCCACCGGGCCAACGTTCTGTAACGTAAGGCATGTCAATGGTTGAAACCTTTTCTACTATGATGTCTTTAGCCTGTTTTTTTGTAGCCACAAATAATATTTTGCGTCCCGAACGGGCTATCTGTCTGAGAGCCTTTGCGGCTTCTTCAAGTTTAACTTGCGTTTTTTGCAAGTCTATAATGTGGATGCCGTTGCGTTCCATAAATATGTATGGCGCCATGTTGGGGTTCCACTTGCGTGTCAGGTGTCCGAAATGACAACCTGCGTCTAATAACTGTTGAGTGCTTATTTCTAACATATATTTATTTAATTGTTTACATTCCTTTCACATCCGTTTTTTGCGTATGCAATCCCGCAGTAGCGCTCGAATATTAGTGTTTTGTTCGTTATTTGCATTAATATCGTGAGCGGTCTTCGGCATTTAGATACTAAACCGGGTTTTAACGTTTGCTGAATTGGAAACGTTTACGCGCTTTAGGACGTCCGGGTTTCTTACGTTCCACTTCGCGCGGGTCTCGTGTCATAAAACCGGCTGCCTTAAGTTTAGGTTTGTTGGTTTCATCTAGCTTTACTAACGCCCGCGAAATAGCTAACCGCAACGCTTCGGCTTGTCCTTTTGTGCCGCCGCCCGTTAAATTTGCCTTCACATTGAATTTTCCGGCAATTTCAAGGGTATTGAACGGCTGTTCTACTATGAATTGAAGAGTGTCCACCGGAAAATATGTCTTCAACTCCTTATCATTGATGGTAATGTCGCCAGCTCCTTCGCTCAAATATATTCGTGCAACGGCTGCTTTTCTTCTACCAATAGCATTTATAACTTCCATTTTTTATCTTATCAGATTGAGGTTTATGGTTTTGGGTTGTTGTGCTTCATGCGGATGTTCTGCTCCTGCGTATGCGTGTAGGTTGCGAAAAAGAGCCGAGCCTAATCTGTTTTTGGGCAACATACCCTTTACTGCTTTTTCTAAAACAGCAATGGGTTTTTTGCGCAACAAGTCTTGAGCAACAGTGAAACGCTGACCGCCGGGATAACCCGTATGGCGGACATATTTTTTTTCTGCCCATTTTTTACCGGTAAAGCGTACTTTATCGGCGTTGATTACTATTACGTTATCGCCACAATCCACGTGCGGCGTATAGTCGGGCTTGTGTTTGCCTCTGAGAACCATCGCTATTTTTGCGCACAAGCGTCCGACAACTTCATTTTGGGCGTCAACAATCACCCATTCCTTGTTAACAGTGGCTTTGCAAGCCGAAACTGTTTTGTAACTTAAAGTATCCACTTTATATATAACTAATTAAAATTCAATACCATTACCGCTTACTATTGCAGTAAAATACGGGCTGCAAAATTACATAATTTTTTTGTATTTGCAAAAAAAAATATGTTTTTTTTTATTTTTATACACGATTTATTTATGTAGTCCACATTCTTTATGTTCAGGCGCTTCCCACCACCATCTACCCGAACGCACGTTTTCTCCGTGTTCAACTTTTTTTGTGCACGGTTGACAGCCAATGCTTGGAAAACCTTTATCGTGAAGTATGTTGTAGGGAACATGTTTTTCTTTAATGTAATCCCAAACCTGTTTTTCAGTCCATTCTATCAACGGGTTAATTTTTATCAGGTTGTTTGCAGCGTCCCACTCCACAAGTTTCATGTCGCTACGTGTGATTGACTGTTCGCGGCGAAGTCCACAAATCCATGCATCCAAACCATTGAAGGCTCTATTTAGCGGCTCTAATTTGCGAAGCCTACAACAAAGTTTTCGGTTTTCGATGCTTTCGTAAAACAGGTTGATACCGGCAGTGGAAACCATTTCTTCAATTTTTTGGTAGTCGGGAAAAAATACGTGAATTTTTATGCCGTAGTGCATATTGGTTTTGTCTAAAAGGCTGTACGTCTCCGGAAAAAGTCGTCCGGTGTCGAGTGTAAAGATATTCGCATTTTTATTGATCTTCATTAACATGTCGGTTAAAATCTGGTCTTCGGGACCTAAGCTTGTCGAAAGCGCTATTTTTCTACAAAATTTGTTTATCAGATAATGTAGCAGACTTTCAGGCGTTTTCGATGCAAATTCGTTGTTTAACTCATCTATATACTCACTCATTATTCGTTTTTTTTATGTTTTAATTTTCAAAAAATCATTCCGGCGCCAACGGTTTCGAATGTATTTTGGTCAATAAAAATAAGGCTTCCCGTTGTTCTATTCTTTTTATAATGGTCGAAAACAAGCGGTGTTGCGGTTTTTAGAGTTATTTCGGCTATGTCGTTCATTACAAGGTTCTCTATTCCGGTCTCTTTTTCCATTGTGCTGATATTTATACGGCTGTCTATGCTTTTTACTATTCCTTGCGTTTCGCGGGTGGTATGCCGTATTATGTATCTATTTCCGGCTCGCAGCGGAGTTTGGTTAAACCAGCAGACTGTAAGCGAAATTGTTTGTGATATTTGCGGTTGTTCGTCATCAGCGCTAACTAACAGGTCGCCTCGCCCGACGTCTATATCGTCTGCAAGTTGTATTGCCGCTGATACGCCTTCGTGCGCTGTTTCTATTTCTTTTTCGGCAAGTGTGATGGCTGTAATTTTCGAACGTTGCCCACTTGGCAACGCTATGATGCTGTCGCCTCTGTTTGCTGTTCCACCTGCTACTTTTCCCGCATATCCGCGAAAATCATGGAAATTGTCGGAAATAGGGCGTATAACGTATTGAACGGGAAAACGTAGACCAATGTTTTTTGTTGAACGTTTAACGGTTATTGTTTCGAGCAGTTCAAGCAGTGTATGTCCTTCGTACCATGTCATATTAGTTGATTTTTCTACTACATTGTCTCCCAATTTAGCTGAAACGGGGATGAAATGTATACAGTCGGGACGAAATTCCTTCGATATTTGTAAGTATCTGTCTTTTATTTCGTCGAAAACAGTTTGCGAATAGTCTGCCAAGTCCATTTTGTTTATACACACAGCAACGTGCTGAATTCCCAGCAATGAAGCTATATAGCTGTGTCTTAGAGTTTGTTCCTGCACTCCGTTTCTAACATCTATCAATATTATTGCAAGGTCGGCTGTTGAAGCTCCCGTCACCATGTTTCGCGTATATTGTATATGTCCGGGCGTGTCGGCAATAATGAACTTACGACGCGGCGTTGCAAAATATCTGTACGCTACATCAATAGTTATACCCTGTTCGCGTTCGCTACGCAACCCGTCTGTGAGTAGCGCAAGATTGATTTCCTCGTTGCCGCGACTGCGGGAAGCTGTTTCTACAGCCTCCATCTGGTCCTCAAAAATTGATTTGCTGTCGTAGAGCAAACGTCCTATCAGCGTACTTTTACCGTCGTCAACATTGCCGGCAGTGCTAAAACGCAGCAATTCCATGTCTAAATAACCTTTGTTTTCCATTTTTTTTTATTAAATCTCAAATATATTTTGCTTTGTTACATTAAAATTGTTTACTTTGGGGCTAATTTGTATAAAAATAGTCCTACAATTCCGAAAATAAAATTGGGCACCCAAGCTGCAATAGCCGGTTGCAAGTTTCCTTTGGTGGCAAATTCAACTGAAAACTGCATGAAAAGGATGTACAGAAAACTAATGGCTATGCCAATTGCCACGTGAATACCTATTCCGCCTCTCACTTTGCGCGTAGACAGCGATGCGCCTATCAGAGTGAGGATAAACGTTGAAAACGGAAAGGCTATTCTTCGGTGCAATTCTATCAAAAACAGGTTGATGTTATCGGCTCCCTGCATCCTGAGGTCTTCAATAAATTCGATAAGTTGTGAAATGCTCATGGTTTCGATAAATTTGTCGGCTCTACGTCTAAATTCGTCGGGGTGGAGATTTATTGTCGTGTCAATGTTGGCTGTTCCGATATACAGCGTTTCCTGTCTCAATGAATCGATGTCTCTTACAAAATAATCTCTTATAGTCCATTTTTCGCTTTCTTTGTTCCACACTGCGCTTGATGCCATTAATTTTGAGGTCATTATGTCATTTTCAAAACGTTGTAGCGAAAATTGATAGGCTGTTTCGGCTGCGTTGCTGTACGATTCGAAATATACAAACAGTCCGGGCTCAACTTGCTTGTGAACGTTACGTTCGTTGAAAACTATTGTTGAACGTCTGAAATATATATCCTCAAAAGCAAGGCGTTTGGTGTTGGCAATTGGCATAATGACGTCGTTTAGAAAAAATGAAAAGAGCGCAAGAAAACATGCGCCAAGCAAATAAGGGTACAAAAACCGTCGAAAGCTTACCCCGCTGCTCAAAATAGCTATTATTTCGCTCTGGTACGCCATTTTCGATGTAAAAAAAATTACCGAAACGAAGATGAACAACGAACTGAACAGCGAAATAAAATATGGAATAAAGTTCATGTAGTAGTCGAAAACTATCGCCTTGAGAGGCGCTTTTCTGTCTATAAACTGGTCAATTCTTTCTGAAATGTCGAAAACGATAACAATCACGATTATAAGCATAATTGTGAAGAAAAATGTACCGAGAAATTTCTTTATAATGTATCTGTCGAGTATTCCTATTCTTAAGTTCATGGTTTATTTGATAATTTTTCCAACATTTCTTTTTTCCAATTTGAAAAAGTCCCTTCTTTAATTTTTTCCTGAGCCTGACGGGTAAGCCAGATATAAAAAGCGATGTTGTGCAAGCTCGAAATTTGTGCGCCCAGTATTTCTTTTGACATTATGAGGTGTCGCAAATACGCTTTCGAGTACATTTCGTCGACAAACGACGCTCCGCCTTCTTCTATAGGCGAATAATCGTTTTTCCATTTTTCGTTTTTGATATTTATTTTACCGTTGCGAGTAAAAATTGTGCCGTTGCGTCCATTGCGTGTAGGCATCACACAGTCAAACATATCTACGCCCAACGCAATCGCTTCCAAAATATTTGCAGGTGTTCCTACTCCCATCAAATATCTTGGTTTTTCGTTTGGTAAAATTTCGTTAACTACGTGAATCATTTCATACATCTGTTCAATCGGCTCGCCCACAGCCAATCCGCCTATTGCATTTCCGCTGCAATTTGCAGCAGCTGTTTCTATAGCCGACTGTCTGCGCAATTCGGGATATATTCCTCCCTGTACTATTGGAAAAAACGCCTGCGAATAGTCGTAAACCGGTTGTACTTCTCCAAACCGCTTGAGTCCGCGTTTCAACCAACGCAGAGTTCGTTCCATCGATTGTTTTGCGAATGTCAAATCGACCGGATATGGCGTACATTCATCGAAAGCCATAATAATATCGGCGCCTATTATTCGTTGAGTTTCTACAACATTTTCAGGCGTGAAGAAAAGTTTACTTCCGTCTACATGCGAACGAAACTCGGCGCCATCTTCCTTTATTTTACGGATGTCGGCAAGCGAATAGACCTGATAACCGCCGCTATCAGTTAATATTGGTCGACTCCAACCTATGAATCTATGCAACCCGCCGGCGCCACGCAATACATCAAGTCCCGGGCGAATAAACAAGTGATATGTATTCCCCAGAATAATCTGCACACGCGCATCCTCGGCAAGGTCGCGCTGATTGACGCTCTTCACCGTACCCTGCGTACCTACAGGCATAAACACCGGAGTTTCTATTTCACCGTGCTCCGTTGAAATAATGCCACACCTTGCTGCGTTGTTCTTGTCGCAATTTGTAATCCTAAAATTCACGCCGCAAAAATAAGCATTTTTTAAATAATACTGAAAAAAAGAAAAATATATCAAAAACCTGCCTCCATATTTTTTCATAAAAATTAAGATTTATTCTTTATGGGTTAGCTAGATAAAATTGCATTTCCTTAATGTACTGATACACTTTTTCGTGCATGAAAAACGGAAGGTCTTTTTTCTGCGAGATTGCTCGCCTGATAAACGAAGATGAAATATCCATCATTGGCGCATTGACTACCGTTGCGTTTTCTAAATTTTCCAAAAATTGCGGCGGAGTACAAGAACGGGGATAGATGTAGCGATGATAGTTGGCAATTATCGCTTTGCTGTTTTTCCATTTGTGAAAATGTTCTAAATTGTCGGCTCCTATGATTAATGCGAAATTTCTGTGAGGATTTTTCTCTTTCAAGCGCACAAGCGTGTTTATGGTGTATGATGGCTTAGGCATGTTAAACTCAATGTTGCACGAACGAAAAGACAAATGTTCCTCTATAGCAATATTTACCAAGTGTAAACGGTCATTTTCTGACAACATGTTTTGTCTGTTCTTGAAAGGATTTTGTGGACTGACAACAAACCATAAGTCGTCCATATCGGTAAACTCAAGTATGTAATTGGCTATAGCCAAATGTCCAATGTGAATCGGATTGAATGAGCCAAAAAATAATCCGGTGTTTTTCATTTTTTGAAATCAATTATTAATGATTTTTCAGAAACATTCATATTTACCACAGCGCCCAGCATTAACGGATAATTAACTCCATCGTGCCCTGCCGGAAAGCCAAACGCTACCGGATAATTGTACTCCTCAACGTGCTGAGCTATTATTTGATAGGCTGTTTTGCCATACGAAGGTTCGCTGTCGTGCATTGCGTTCATGGAGCCTACCAACAAACCTTTCAGATTTGCCAATTGTCCGCCTGTTCTCAGATTTGTCATCATCCTGTCTATATGATAGAGTTTTTCGCCAACATCTTCAATAAAAAGTATCTTTCCGTCTGTTTTCCACTGATAAGGCGTTGCATTCAGACTGTATAAAACCGATAGATTACCCCCAATAATTGGAGCCGAAACATTTCCGCAGCGATTAAATTTGTGCACGGGCAGATTGTAGAAAGGTAAAACTCCGAAAAGCATATTTCGCAAATACTCCCAAGACTTCTGTGTTTTCGGGGTATGTCCTTCTGAAACGTCAATTGCCATAGAGCCGTGTATACAGTATGTTTGCAGTTGGTTTACCATGTAGGAAGCCAACGCAGTTACATCGCTATACCCTGTCAACCACTTACTTGTGAACTTTGATGAGTAATTTTCAAGCAATGGCAATAGTCTGCTGCATCCGTAGCCTCCGCGCACACAAAAAATAGCCTTTATTTTTGGGTTGCACATCATTTCAACCAAATTTTCAAGGCGTTGGGCGTCGCTGCCGGCAAAAATTCCATCCTGCAAGTATACATTTTTTCCAATCTCTACCTGCAATCCCCACGAACGGATTATCTGCAAAGCTAACTCCCACTGTTTAGGAAGAACGCGCGATGAAGTGGCTACAATTCCCACTGTATCACCTGTTTGTAAAAAAGACGGCGTTTTCATTTCTTTTAAAAAAAAACGTCTCAAAGGTACGTATATTTTTTCATTTTTAAGTATTTATTTTGAAAAATATAAAAAAAAAATAAGTTTTTTTTTATTGTTTAAAAAAATGTTTTACCTTTGCGTTTTGTTTTTTGTAAAAGGTAAACGAGTATTGAGTAAAATAAAAGGATGAGTATTTTAGTACGGTTTGTTGTAATGTTAATCGTTGTTATATGCGGCTTTACGTCGGGTTGCGCACCCAAAGAAGAGCCCGATTATGATGTAATAGCACCCAAATTTTTCACTCCCAACGGCGATGGTAATAATGATTTATTCGAGGTGATGACAAAAGATGGCAGACCGGTTTCTTTGGAAATATATACGCGCGCAGGAGTTTTAGTTTTTGCCATAGAAGCTGTGCGTTGTCAATGGGATGGATATTCGTTGAGCGGACAAAAGATGCCGGAGGGCGTATACTTTTATAACGCCGAAATTGTAGGTAGTCAACCACTTATAACAAGAAGCGGATTTGTACATCTTCACAGATAAATTTACTTATTCTTAATGCTATTATATAATGTATCATCGAAATTATACGACATATCTGAACAAAGAACTCGACTTCTTGAAGATGCTGGTTGTCCGCTTTCACGAACAAGATTCTGTTAATGACTTGGAGTTGAGTGTAGCTATGCAGAAATCGCAAGACATATACGAACATTTTTTGAGAATGAAACTTACTCCGGAAGCTTCTCAAACAGAAACTAACGAAAAAAAGACTGAAGAAAAACCGGCAGTATCAATATCGGAAACCGTCATTGAACAACCCAAGTCGACGCAGCCACAACAACCGATGCAACCACAGCGCCCAACTACTCAGCCGCAGCAATCAGAGTTGCCTAAACAATCAACGCAGCCGCAGCCCGACATTCCACAACAGCCTGAATACGTTGCTGAAACTGAGACGCTTACTGTATCTGCAGAGCCCGTTTTTAATACCTGTATCGGAGAAACAAAGACTAAAAAGCCGCTAAAACAAAAATCGGAAACGCCCAAAGCTACTATTTTGGCAGAAAAATTATCTCCAACAGACAGGCATCTCATCAATGAAACTTTATCACAGCAGAATACCGGCAACGACTTGTCGAGCAAGCTGCAAACAGCTTCAATAGCTTCAATTTCTTCCGGCATAGGTTTAAACGACCGATTTTTATTCGTTCGCGAACTTTTCAAAGGCGACAACAATTTATATAAAACAACACTAAAACGCTTAGACACAGTAGACACGCTTGAAGAAGCGCTCGATTTTATTAACCATCATTTCAATTGGGACAACAATAGCGAAGCAGCACAAAAATTTCTAAATTTAGTGCATCGCAGACATAGCTGACTGTATTAATTTTTTATTATTATGAATACCTATATAGCATACGACCTTGGCGCAAGCAGCGGCATAGCGGTTGCCGGCACATTGTTAGACGGAAAAATCAAAATGGAAGAAATCACACGTTTCAACAACGGTATTATTCCCGTTGGCATTCACTACCATTGGAATATTCTGGGATTGTACGATGTGCTTAGAAACAGTTTGAAAACTTTTGTGCAAAAAACTCAGCGTAAACCCGCTTCAATAGGAATAGACACGTGGGGCGTTGATTTCGGACTGCTTGCGGCAGACGGCTCACTTCTTGGCGAGCCTTACGCCTATCGCGACCCGCACACTAACGGCATTATGGAAGAATATTTTAAGTTGTTGCCACGTAAAAAAGTATACGAACTTACGGGCATACAACTAATGCAGATAAACAGTCTGTTCCAATTGTATGCCATGAAACGTAATAACTCATCCTTATTAGAAAGCGCTAAAGATTTATTATTTCTGCCTGATTTATTGAACTACTTTTTTACGGGCGTTAAAAAAGCTGAATTTACAATTGCATCAACATCCCAAATGCTCAATCCTCGAACTATGACTTGGGCTAACGAACTTTTTGAAGTTATTGGAACGCCTCTTTCGATAATGCAGGACATCATTATGCCCGGGACTATAGTAGGAAATATTACCGACGCTATAGCAAAAGACGCAGGTATTGAAAATATACCGGTAGTAGCCGTCGGGTCTCACGATACGGCTTCGGCAATAGCTGCTGTACCGGCACAAGGCAAAAATTGGGCTTACTTAAGCTCGGGAACATGGTCGCTGATGGGTATAGAAACTTCGGAACCGCTTATTAATAGCGTTGTTGAAGAAATGAACTTTACAAATGAAGGAGGAATTGAAGGCACGTTTCGCGTACTTAAAAATATCACAGGACTGTGGCTATTAGAACAGTGCATGAAAGTATGGGGACATGAAAAATATTCGTATGAAAAATTAGTAAGCTTAGCAAAAGCCGAAAAATCATGCAAATGGTTTGTCGACCCAGATGCGCCAGACTTTATGAATCCTGAAAATATGCTCGACGCAATCCGAAATTATTGCAAAAACACCGGACAGGAAGCGCCCGTTACCGAGGGACAGATAGTTCGCTGCATATTTGAAAGCCTTGCATTGAAATACAAAAAAACGATGGACGCGCTTAAAAAAATATCGCCACACAAAATTGAAAAATTGCATGTCATTGGCGGAGGCTCAAAAAACGAATACTTGTGTCAACTAACGGCGAACGCTATTGGAATGCCCGTTGTTGCAGGACCAGCAGAAGGAACGGCAATGGGCAACCTGCTTGTACAGGCAATGGCGTTGGGGCATCTTAAATCACTTGCTGAAATACGCGAGGTAGTGAGAAATTCTGTTGAAACTAAAACATTTTTACCGCAATAAAGTAATTAACTGTAAGAGCTTTATTTATAAAAAAAATATAAAATTTAAAAAAAATAATATGGCACAAAAAGCAAAAACTACAATCATACCAAAGGGCTTTGTATTCCCGTTTATTCTTGTGACAACCCTGTTTGCCCTGTGGGGTTTTGCCAACGACATAACTAATCCGATGGTGGCGGCATTCAAAAACATCCTGCTAATATCAAACTTCGAAAGTTCGCTGGTGCAATTTGCCTTCTACGGTGGATATTGCTTTATGGCTATACCGGCGGCAATTTTCATCAAACGATTTAATTACAAAAAAGGCATATTAATGGGGCTTGTATTGTACTCATTAGGATGTTTTCTATTTATTCCCGCAGGAAATGCAACGGCGTTCTGGGCGTTCCTATTAGCATATTTTGTTATGACGTGCGGACTTGCGTTTTTAGAAACTACCGCAAATCCATACATCTTGTCGATGGGACCTGAAGAAACAGCAACACAGCGACTTAACTTTGCGCAAGCGTTCAATCCGTTAGGATGTCTTACGGGTATGTTTGTTGCAAAACAATTTATCCTTTCGCGATTGAATCCGGCAACCGAAGAGATGCGTACAACGCTGCAAACAAGCGACCCAATATTATTTGCAGAAATACAACAAAATGACTTGAACACAGTCAGCTTACCATATTTGGTCTTAGGCGGAACGGTGTTCATCTTTTTCATAATATTCCTGATTTCGCGATTGCCGCAAAGCAATACCGAAGAAAAAACATCATTGAATATAGCTCCTACATTCAGAAGATTGTTAAAAAATGCCGTATATGTACGTTCAGTTATTGCGCAAGCGTTTTATGTAGGCGTACAAATAATGGTTTGGACGTTTATTATACAATATGGCGAACTCGAATTAGGCTTGACAAAGGCTACAACGCAAGGCTATAACATGATAGCAATGACTATTTTCGTTACAAGTCGATTTATTTGTACTTTTTTATTAAAATACATAAAACCAAGTGTATTACTGTTGTTTTTAGCGCTTGGCGGAGGAATATTCACTCTGGGAACAATCTTTTTGCCCGGAATGCCCGGTTTATACAGTTTAGTAGCCATTTCGGCATGTATGTCGCTAATGTTTCCCACAATTTACGGAATCGCATTGAAAGGATTAGGCGAAGATGCAAAACTTGGCTCGGCTGGCTTGATACTCGCTATTGGCGGCGGATGTCTGATGCCGCCCATGCAGGGACTACTAATAGACGTTGCAAACTGGTTTCCCAACATGTCAGCAGTACGATTTTCATTCATATTGCCGCTATTTTGTTTCATTGTAATTGCAACATACAGCCGATGGGTAAACAAACAATAGGTGTTTTAGTCATTAAAAAAAAACATGGACAATACCGTTGAGGTTTACAGTGCGCGTGAACATAATTTAAAAAATATTGACGTAAGCATCCCGCGCGACCAACTTGTTGTTGTTACCGGTTTGAGCGGCAGTGGAAAATCATCTTTAGCGTTTGATACTATATATGCAGAAGGACAACGACGCTACATAGAAACTCTTTCGGCATATGCGCGACAGTTTCTGGGTAGCATGGAACGTCCCGATGTAGACAAAATAACCGGATTAAGCCCCGTTATAGCTATTGAGCAAAAAACCGTCAGCCGTAATCCACGCAGTACGGTAGGCACTATAACAGAGATTTACGACTTTCTTCGATTATTATATGCCCGCGCTGCTGATGCATATTCGTTGAACACAGGCGAAAAAATGGTAAAATATACGGATGACCAAATCATCGACCTGATGTTAAAACGCTTTGATGGTAAAGCTACGTACATACTTGCTCCGCTGGTAAAGGGCAGGAAAGGACATTACAAGGAACTGTTTGAACAAATTAGAAAGCGGGGGTTTCTTCATGCGCGCGTAGATGGAAGAGTTGAAGAACTAAAAACAGGCGCTAAATTAGACAGGTACAAATTACACTACATCGAATTGGTCGTTGATAAATTAGTTATTGGCAGTAAAGACATCAAACGTCTGAAAGCATCTGTTCAAACAGCCATGAAGCACGGAAAAGGCGTAATTATGGTTATAAGCAAAGACGACGGCGATGTTAGATATTACAGTCGCCAACTGATGTGTCCCACAACCGGACTATCATATAATGAACCTGCCCCTCACTCTTTTTCCTTCAATTCGCCTCAGGGCGCTTGTCCAAACTGTAACGGAATAGGCGAAGTTGCAGAGATAGACATGGACAAAATTATTCCCGACCCAACACAAAACATACGCAAAGGAGGAATAATTCCGCTTGGTCCCGCAAAATCAACGGTTATTTTTAACCAAATAGAAGCTATCGCATCAAAATACGGCTGTACGCTTAACACAGCTCTTAATGAATTTCCCGAAGAAGCCTTAAAAGCAATACTTTATGGAACGGAAGGAACGTTTAAAGTGAAAAGTCCATACGGAGGATTTGAATATCAGGTCAATTTTGAAGGAATTGTCAATTACGTCACACAAGAACACTCTGAAAATCCGTCAAAAAAAGCTCAAGCATGGGCTAACCAGTTTATTCGACGAATAGTGTGTCCACAATGTAACGGCTCCCGCCTAAAGCAAGAGGCATTACATTTTTTAATACACGACAAAAATATTGCCGAGCTTGCATCTATGGATATATTGACGCTAAATAGCTGGTTTCAGACTATTGAAGAGAAACTTTCGGACAAGCAAAAACAGATTGCACTCGAAATTATCAAAGAAATACGCACCCGTTTGCATTTTTTGCTTGATGTTGGGTTGTATTATCTGTCGCTTAATCTTGGCTCGCGTAGTCTTTCGGGAGGCGAAAGCCAAAGAATTAGACTTGCCACGCAAATAGGCTCCCAATTAGTAAACGTGCTGTATATTTTAGACGAGCCAAGCATAGGACTGCATCAACGCGACAACAAAAAACTTATACAAGCATTAAAAAAACTCCGCGACATTGGCAATTCAATAATAGTTGTTGAACATGACAGGGAAATGATACTTTCAGCCGACTATGTAGTAGACATGGGACCATTTGCCGGACGCAACGGCGGCGAAATAGTTGCAGCCGGAACGCCTGCAGAAATATTGAAAAGCAATTCGCTTACAGCGCAATATCTCAACGGCGCCAAATCAATCAATTTGCCGGCTAAACGTCGCAAAGGCAATGGCAATAAGATACGCATTACCGGCGCGCGTGGCAACAATCTCAAAAATATTACCGTTGATTTTCCCTTAGGAATGTTCATCTGCGTTACGGGCGTTTCAGGTAGCGGCAAATCTACGTTGATTAACGAAACGTTACAACCCGTTTTGAGCAAACATTTTTATCGCTCTGTGCAAGAGCCCTTGCCATACGATAACATTTCAGGTTTGGAATTTATTGACAAAGTGATACAGGTTGACCAGTCGCCGCTGGGACGCACGCCACGTTCTAATCCTGCTACATACACAGGCGTGTTTACCGAAATACGTTCTCTCTTTGCTAAATCCCCCGAATCGATGATACGCGGCTACAATCAGGGGCGTTTTTCATTTAACGTAAAAGGCGGTCGTTGTGAAGCATGCGGTGGCGCCGGAATGCAAACTATAGAGATGAATTTTTTGCCAAATGTTCATACACTCTGCAATATATGCAACGGAAAACGCTATAATCGCGAAACTCTTGAAGTAAAGTACAATGGAAAAAACATTAGCGATGTGTTGGACATGACAATAAATGCGGCGACAGATTTTTTTCAAAATCATCCGGCAATATTACCTCATCTGCTTTCCCTTCAACAGGTAGGCATGGGCTACGTTAAACTTGGACAACCTTCTACGACTTTGTCGGGAGGCGAAAGTCAACGCGTTAAATTAGCTGCAGAACTGTCAAAACGCGATACGGGAAAAACTTTCTACATACTCGACGAGCCTACAACAGGATTGCACTTTGAGGACGTAAGAGCGTTGTTGGACGTACTCAACAGGCTTGTTGACAGAGGCAATACGGTGGTTGTAATTGAACATAATCTTGACGTGATAAAAGTGGCAGACCATATCATTGACATAGGTTACGAAGGCGGCAGCGGCGGCGGCGAAATTATTTGTTGCGGCGCGCCCGAAATTGTGGCAAAAAACAAAAAAAGCTATACCGCAGAATTTTTAAGGCAGGAAGGTTTATTGAGCAAATAGAAAATTTCCGCTGCAATTGATTCCGCTGCATGATGTTTAGCCAAATTTTTTATTTCTTTTGCAAGCGTGTCAAGCGTTTGCTTGTTTTGAACTGTTTCTATCGCTTTAGACATAAGCTTTTTGTGCGCATCGCTATCACTCACCATTATTGCAGCATTTTTCTCTACCAAAACCATTGCATTTTTGGTTTGATGGTCTTCTGCAACGTTGGGCGAAGGCGTTAGAATACACGGTTTTGCTGCTATACTCAACTCGGAAATAGCGCCGGCTCCAGCGCGCGAAACGACTAAATCAGCCGCTGAATACGCTAAATCTATACGATTGATAAACGCAAATATCTTAACATTAGGTGTTTTATGCCTGTCTAACAACATTTTTGCGTGTTCGAAATAATTATTTCCGGTTTGCCACAGCAATTGAATATTATCAGGCAAGCGCTCAAGATAAGCCTCCACGCTTTGGTTGATGGAACGCGCACCCAAACTGCCGCCCATTACGAGTATTGTACGTTTATTTGCGTCGAGTTCGAAAAAATTAATACCTTGCTCTCGCAACAAGTGACATTCAGCCAATTCAATGCGAACAGGATTACCGGTAAACACTATTTTTTCTTTCGGAAAAAAACGTTCCATTCCTTCGTATGCCACGCAGATTTTATCAGCCTTGCGAGAAAGCAGTTTGTTTGCAATGCCGGCATACGAATTTTGCTCCTGAATAACAACAGGTATACGCATACGCGAAGCAGTCCACAACGCCGGAGCGCTAACATATCCGCCAACTCCCACAACAACGTCGGGACGAAAAAGTTTGATTATCTTGCGAACTATGAACAAACTGACTATTAGCTTATAAACAACTGCAATATTTTTTAAAGGATTTTTTCGATTAAAACCGCGCACGGGCAGACCTATTATCCTATACCCTGCCGCTGGAATTTTTTCCATTTCCATACGACCCGCAGCGCCAATGAAAAGTATTTTTACATTAGCGTCATTTTCTTTCAACGCATTGGCTATAGCAATAGCAGGAAAAATATGTCCGCCGGTGCCGCCTCCGCTGATGATAATACGACGCGCTTGAGGCAAAATATTTACAGATTTTTTCATTTAAGAATATGGTGGTTGTTAAATTTATTTTTGCAAAATTAAACTAATTCAATGAAATTTCCAAATTTTTTATTTACCGCTCTTGTAATTCTCGAAAATTTTATCTAATTTTGCAGACGGAAAATAAAAAAATAGAGTATACTATGACAACATTAGCATTTTTTTGGGCTGTTTTGCTTTCATTTTTGGCTCCGAACGTTTTCGGCTATGTTTTTGAAAACGATTCTATTCCTGATGGGAAATACCGAAATCCTGTAATTCCGGCTGACGTTCCCGACCCGTCCATCGTTCGGGCTGATGACGGCTATTTTTACGTTTACGGCACCGGGCGCACTGTGACCATTCATCGTTCCACCGACCTTGTAAACTGGACATTTGTGGGTAACGCCTTCACTAATGAAACCCGCCCGAATTTAGTGCCTAATGCGGGCATTTGGGCTCCCGACGTAAGTTACATAAACGGAAAATATGTAATGCACTATTCCATGTCTGTGTGGGGCGGGCAAACTACCGCCAGCATAGGCGTGGCTTATGCCGACCGTCCCGAGGGACCCTTCACC
>Ga0099364_10001316_pt1 | contig 41273 bp, 44 predicted proteins | sample TergutTh196P3_FD_73070 | JGI IMG/M metagenome (GOLD analysis project Ga0099364, IMG submission 73070) | Microcerotermes parvus P3 segment gut microbial communities from Pointe-Noire, Republic of the Congo - Th196 P3 | ecosystem: Host-associated > Arthropoda: Insects > Digestive system > Gut ...
GATAAAAATCTGTATAGTTTGGTGTTGCAAAGCAACAACGAATAAAGGGCTTCGAAATGTATCACACGGCGAGTGGTTATCTGAAGTCGCCGCACGGTTTAAATTTACAATAAGGAGGGTTTCATCATGAAAAAAACGATTGCGCTTTTTCTGGCGGCCTTAATGGTCATGTTAATTGCCGCTTGCGGTTTTGCTTCGGTGCGAGTGGGCGATACCATACAGCTCGGCGGGCACGACTGGCGTGTGCTTGAGATAAGAGACGGCAGGGCACTGATATTGAGCGAGGAAATTCTGGAATATCGTCCATATCATACGTATAGGGGGAACATAACGTGGGAACATTGTTCGCTGCGGGAATATCTGAACGGATGGTTCTACGACAACATGTTTACTGCGGATGAAAAAAATAAAATCGTCGACGTGAGAAACTCAAACGCTGCAAATCAGTGGTATGGTACGAGAGGCGGCGAAAACACCATAGACAGAGTGTTCCTTTTGAGCCTGGAAGAAGTCGTGAGGTACTTCGGCGACAGCGGACAGTTAGGGAACGGGCGGGGTTTTCTAAATGACGAATATAACTCGAACCGAATCGCCGTGGATAAAGATACCAAAGAGGCTAGCGTGTGGTGGCTGCGGTCGCCCGGGGCTGGCAGTCACGCTGCCATCTTTGTCTTTGCTGGCGGCTTTGTCGTCGTCGTTGGCCGCAATGTCGAAATTGGCGACGGTGGTGTTCGCCCCGCTTTGTGGCTGAATCTGTAATCTTAAATCTTTTAATCCGACCGCGCCGCGAAGCGCGATGACGAAGCGATAATCACGAGAGCGGGCGAACGCAGTTCGTCCGCTCTCTCTATGAAGTCGCGCAGATGCGTTTGTGTAAGGGCGAACTGTGTTCGCCCGGTTTGACGGGTGATTGATTTTAGCGCCGCTTACTCATCCGTGTTGCGCTTGTAAAGAAAATTATTGACAAAACGGCGAGCCCTCCCGCAATCTGAAACAGTCCCTCCGTCAATCCGATGTGAAGCGCGTAGCTGAACACGAATGGGCCGATGGTTTGCGCCGCGTTCTCCACCACGTTTGAGATGCCGATGGCTCTGCCGCAGCCGTATCTCTCCACGTCCGGCAGTTCGGTATAGTAGCTGGTGGAAAGAGATTGCCCGAAGCAGTCCGCGAAACCCATCAACACGAGGACGGAGAGGAGCGCCGGGATGTTCCGGAAATATGCGAACGCCGCGAAAGAACCGGCGTATATCAGCGTCCATAACGACAGCGAGAGCGGTTTTCCCAGTTTCTTCGAACATATGTTCGTGAGCATTGAACTGAAGAAGATGACCGCGAGGCTGTTTAAGAGGAAAGCGTAGCCAATGTTGCTCTCGGATATGCCAAAGTCGAAACCCACTATGGGAAACAGGTAAATGATGAAGTAGCCGGATACGATCGCCGGCCCCAGCAGCGCCAGGAAGTACGTGAACACCCTGGGGGAGAGCAGAAACTTCACCGTGCTCATTTCCTGCTTCTCATCGTTAAGCCTTTGGGAGGAGGAGGTATTTTCGATCTTAGCCATATATTTGTATGAAAACGCCGGAAAGATCAAAGCGGCAAGAGCCGCTATTCCCAACACGGCCTGATGCGACAGCCAGTTGGTAAGAAAAGCGCCCATAACGACGCCGACATTGATCCCGGAACTCACTGCCGCCGCGGTGCCGGCGAAGCCTCTGTCCTTTTCCGAAGGGTCGCACTCTCCGGCAATTTGCAGATTGGTGAGAAAAAGTATCAGGCCGCAGCCGAAACCGCACACAGCAAAGCCGGCCGTCAACGCGAAAAGGTCGTAAAACATGAACGCGAGACATGTTCCGCAGACGATAAAAACCGCTCCGGTAATTGCCATCCGGCGAGGCCCGAATTTTTTGACGAACCGATCTCCAAGGATGGCGGCAACCGCTCCAAATAATACGTCGGCAGATATGGGCGCGGCTATCAGGAATTCGACGGGGAACGGCAGAGACAGCCCTGCGTCGAGAATCAGGTTGCGAGCGTAAATCGGCAGGAAGCTGGTGCTGATGTTCGTTATGAAATAGACCAAAAAGACCGCGCTTCGCATTATTTCGGGCGGCACGCGAAAAGCGCCGAAAGAATCCGCGGCAGGGAGCATTTTCCGGCGCCCGTCCACGAACACCAGTAGTTCGATCACGACAATAATGGTGGCGACGCTGATGGATATGACGTTTAAGAAAATATTGAGAATGAGGTTCATGTTCTCCCTTTGGAACGCCGCGAGGTCGGTGCCGATCTCAATAAGCCCTATTGGCTCCCCGGCGTTGCCATACACGGGACAGAGCGAGAATATTACCCCTCCGTCAACCCACGACGGGTGAATATATGTTTTATACTGCCCCGTGCTCAGGATTTCCATCTCGTCGGAACCTTCGAGCGGCCAGTCGTAAGGATAGTTAACGATGCCGATGTTGTTCTCCGAGTCGAATACCTCGGCAATGGAGCCATCCAGAATTTTGTATAGCACGCAATACATTTCCTCATATTCAGCCTGCGACATGATTTCCTCTATCGGAGAACTCACCAGGGCATAATCGTCGCTCAAGTAGTCCGTCACGCTTTTCAGCCGCAGGAAGGCTTCGCTTGGAATCTGCATGGCAACGAGCTTTGCCACATTCGTCAGGCGGCTGTTCATCTCCCTCGTCATTCTGCTGGTGATGTCCTGCGTCACAATCATGCTAAAGACGGCAGTGACGAACAGAACTCCCACAATGAAGGCGGCGCTGAATTTGATCACAAAGTCGTTTCTCTTTATCAGGAAGCGAGCCAGGAGGACAATGCCCCAAACGCAGCCCGCTATGAGGATCAAGGCCGCAAACCATGAACATAGGCGCATGGCAAAAATATTGCCGGCGGCGCCGATTTGCTCGAAAACCGGCCTTTCGGCGGCGTCAAGATCGATGATGCTGGACTCGCTTATCGCCGCGAGGCCGCCTTTGGCGGAAACGCGATAGTATATCGTGTCCGGGTCGCCGTAAACGGCCTCGCTTTCCCCGTCAGGCATAATAGAGTAGATGCCCCTTCGCTTCAGGTCAGTGAAATAAAAAACCCCGTCGTCGCCGATCGCCGCATCCCAAGGCGTGGAGGCGCCGGACGCGAAAATTCGCGAAAGCCCTTTATCGTCCGCTTTGTATATCTCTCCGTGTCTGGTCGTGAAAAGTACGAGATCGCCTTCGCCGACATCGAAAGAATTGAACATCACGGAAGCCATTGGAAAATCGTAGACAGTTTCGATTTTTTCGTTCGAGGTATGGGAGTGAAGCACGAAGCGTTCGTCTTCAAGCGTGATATACGCGACGCCGCCCTCGGCGTTACGGACAAGTCCGGCTATTCGCCGGCCGGAGGTTGGGATTTCGTGATCCTCCCTGAAAATCTCTTCCAAAAAGCGGCCGTCGGGCTGATGCCTTTGCACAACCTCGGATATAACGCGCCTGGTCCTGTCGTCGCGGATCGTGTTGAGTATGAATATGTCGCCGGCGGCGTCCACAGCCAAACCGTATACCTGGGAAAAATGGTGTCTTTCGGGCACCATCAATAAATCAGCTTTGCCGTCGGCCCCCGCCCTTATCACCCTTCTGCGGGCGGAATCCGCAATGTACATGTTTCCCGCCGCGTCTTTCGTGACGAGCGCGGGGGAGTCGATGGCGACGAAGCCCGGGTGTCTCAAACTCAGGAAATCGTCTCCATACAGGATGAAAAAAATGATCGACACCGTAAACAGAGAGGCAAAAACAGCCCGGCACGCGAACTTTATGAAAAACATCCGGCTGTTCGCTTGGGCTGTCATTTTATTCTCACGTCCCTTTCAGTTTGTCAGATGACGCCGAATCCGCGCAGACGCCGATAAACTTGCGCGAATCACCGAGATGCCGACCGCCGAAGTTTCGAAAATTCTATCAGTTTTTCGGATGGCATAAGGTAACCTTTGGATACTTTTTTAGCTTTTCCCGACCTGATAACATCGCCGTGGAGTAATGTCACAACTAATGGAGAAATCATCGCGAATGAAGGGCATTTCCCGAATGACGCGAGGTCAGGGGCGGAGTATGCGTTGATCACCGAAGAAGCGTCGTTCAGTGGACAGCTTACATTTCAAGCCGGCAGATTTGAGTCTTTTGCTCCGCTAACGTTGGAAACGAAGGCTCTTTATGATTGCTACGCCGAATTTCTTCCGGGCGCGCCCACCGCTCCCGTTTACTTTCAGAGCCTCTACGCGTGGAATTTCGCGTCGATCAACAAGTACAGGATTTTTGACGGGCACATGTGTATCGCGGCGGATGACAGAATGGCCGGAAAAATCTTCGCGCTGCCTCCTTTGGGCGTTTTGGACGGTGAATCGTTCTCCGCCGCCGTGCGCGCTATGAGCCGCGAATTCGAGCAAGAGGGCCTGGCCTTTGCGTTTCACGAAGTGCCGGGCTTTATGCTGCCGAGATTTTCCGGATTGAGCGGTTTTAAGGTCGAGATCGATTATGAGCGGGACTGGAGCGATTACGTCTTCAAAAGAAATGATTTCATGGAAGGATTTCAAAAGAGGTCTCACAAAGAGGCGAGACGCAGTTTCGAGCGCTGCGGGCGTCCGTATGTGCGCGAGATCGCGTCTTGCGACAAGGATACCGTGCTAGGGGTCACGAAAAAATTTTACTGCTCGGAGAGAATTTGCCGGGACTGCTTCTGCGGGTGTGAATTTGAGGTCGTGTCGCGAATGATGGATGGTTGGGATGAACTTGGCATGAAGGGTGTCATTGTTGAGTCCGAAAGAGAAGCTATCGCCTTCGGAAGCGTTTGCTTTCAGAAGGACACCATGTTTTTCATGTCCAAAAAGACCCGCCGGAGGACGAGAGGGCTTAACGAGTACCTCAACGCGGCGCTTATGGATAGCTTCGGCGGCGGTTATGAGTATGTCAATTATTCCGACGACATGGGGAGCGAGGGGCTCAGGGCGCAAAAGAGCAGAATGGGCAGATATGCCCTGATGCCCAGGTATGTGGTGAAACTCTCGCGAGAAGCGTGATACCTATACCCAAGTGAATTCATTTCCCCAAAATTAAATCGAGAAGGCCGTTCTGAATATCCTCATCCGCATTGTGTACGATTCACAAAACCAACAAGGTAACTTTTAGTCCTCTTGTTTCATTCGCCGACATGTTATTATAAATCAATATTTGCGCCGCATGATAGCGGCGGCGTGGTTGTGGCATGTCTGGGCGCCGGTTTCGCGCCGGCCGGTTTGTGTTTGGGAGTGTACTGTGTCATCGGGGGTATAAAAATGAGCGCGGAATATTTATTGAGTGAATTGAAGTTGGAAGGAAAAGCTCTGTCCATCATACTCTCGAACGATGAAGCTGTCGCCGAGAGGCCAAAAGACTCGCCTTGTACCCTGTCCCTTTTGAAGCGCGCCTTGGGGGGGGAAATACTGTGTTTCGACGGCAAGCAAATGTCCTGTCCCGGCGCTATGAGGGGAATGGGATTTCGCGACGGCGCTCCCAAAATAAAGGGCGGCTTCGGTAATTTTATATCGGGCGGAGCGGGGGAGGGGTTCCCTCCGGGCGAGAGGGTCAAAATGACGCCGGAAATCGGCGAGGAAATGATGAGGCTTCAGCCGGCGGACGTTCTTGGCGGATTCGAATACATAGTAGTAAAACCGTATGAGAAGGGCGACAGCGCCCGACTCGTAACCTTCATCGCAAATCCGGATCAGTTGGCGGGATTGATTCAACTATTTTATTACCGAACGGGAGAATACGACAGTGTAATCGCGCCGCTTTGCTCGGGTTGCGCGTCAATATTCCGCATCCCGCTGGGCGAGCTGAAACGCGAAAAGCCGAGGGCGGTAATCGGCAACGTCGACACCCTGGCGAGGGTATATTTTGACAGTAATACATTTTTCTTCACCGTGCCCATGAAAGCGTTCGAAGAGATGCTGGAGGATGCGGAGAACTGCTTTTTCACCACATTCAACTGGAAGGGCGTGAAAGAAAGGCTTTAGGCAGTTATGTGGTACAATACTTTGGAAGGGGGGATTGGGGTATTTGCATGTATTGATCCACAAATTGAAAGACGTCGTATCCGCTGTCGTTCCGGTCGTCATTGTCGTTATCGTTCTTAATTTTACTCTTGCGCCTGTCGGTAGTGTCCTTCTGTCTCAGTTTGTCCTGGGAGCGCTGGCTATTGTTGCCGGGCTTTCTATATTATTGTTCGGTATCGAAATAGGAATCCTGCCGTTTGGCTGCCACATGGGCTCGTCATTTCTAAAATCAAACAGCATTCGCTACGTCGTCTTTATCGGATTTCTGCTGGGATTTTTCATCAATATCGCGGAGCCGGACCTGCAGGTGCTGGCAAGGCAAATATCCTCGGTCATGGGCGGCTTCATTCCCGCGTCCGTTACTCTCGTGGCGGTTTCGATAGGCACCGGACTCATGCTGTCGTCCGGGATAACCAGGATTGTCAAAAATATTCGCCTCAATATTTTCTTTGCGGTGACTTACGGCGTCATACTCATCTTTGCCATACTCGCGTCCTCCGATATGCTTGCTATCGCGTTCGACGCCTCAGGGGCGACCACCGGCGCGCTTACGGTTCCTCTGGTGTTGGCTCTGTCCGCCGGGGCGGCCGCAATGAAGAAAGACAGCATATCTTCCGAAGAGGACAGCTTCGGGCTGGTCGGCGTGATGTCGACGGGAGCCATTCTCGGCGTTTTGATCTTGAACATATTCGTTCGGACCGATGGCGTTACCGGCGTGCTCGAACTCAGCGATAACGCCGCAGGATCGCTGTTTGGCCCGTTTATCGAGCATATTCCGCATGTGGCGGCGGAATCTTTTGTCGCCTTGTCGCCCATCGTATTGATGCTCTTTATTTTTCAGAAGGTAAGTTTTCGTCTGCCGCTCCGGCATTTTTTCAAAATCCTCATCGGTTTTTTATATACCTACCTGGGGCTTACAATTTTTTTGGTCGGCGTGAACACAGGATTTATGAGAGTCGGCAACATGATCGGTTACGGCCTCGCGTCGCACGGCAACAACGCTCTTCTTACCGGCATAGGTTTTCTGCTTGGAATGCTTGTAATACTGACGGAGCCCGCTGTTTACATATTGACGCATCAGATCGAGGACGTCACCAGCGGCTATATTAAAAGGAAGACGGTTTTAGTTTCACTGTCCATAGGGGTGGCGTTTGCGGTTGGCCTGTCCATGCTCCGGATAGTCGTTCCGAGGATACAATTATGGCACTATCTGCTGCCGGGGTATATCATTTCGCTGGCGCTGATGTTTTTTGTGCCCAATATTTTCGTCGGCATCGCTTTCGATTCAGGCGGAGTGGCTTCGGGGCCGATGACCGCAACGTTTGTTCTGGCTTTCGCGCAAGGCGCGTCCCAAGCGACGGAATATTCCAACTTGCTGGTGGACTCCTTCGGCGTCATCGCCATGGTCGCAATGACGCCTCTGATAGCTTTACAGATATTGGGCCTTATCTATAAAACCAAATCGAAAAAGTGAAGTGAGAATAAGCGATGGCAGGATTTAATCTGATTTGCTGTGTGGTGAACTTCGGCAACGCCTCAAAGACCCTGAAAATCGCGAAAAACTACGGGGTGACGGGCGGAACTATATTTATCGGCCGGGGAACGGTTAGCAACCGTCTTCTGGGATATTTCGGATTTGACGAGGTAAGGAAAGAAATCGTATATATGGTGGTGAAAGACGGGCTCACCTCAGAAGCTATCAAGGGTATAAGCGAAGGTATGGCGTTTCATAAACCCAACCGGGGGATCGCGTTTACTATTTCCGTTGCCGATTTTGTAGGCAGCGTGGACGGCACCGAAAAAAATATTCAAGCCGGCGAGGTGAAAAACGGTATGTACAGCGCCATTTATGTGGTCGTGGATAAAGGCAAAGCGGAAGAGGTTATAGATGCCGCAAACAAAGCCGGCGCGCGGGGCGGCACTATTTTCAACGCGAGGGGATCGGGCATCCACGAAACCCAAAAGTTATTTTCGATAGAAATCGAGCCGGAGAAGGAAGTAGTTTTTATTATAGCCAAAACGGAATCCAAGGACAGCATCGCCGAATCGATAAAGACTCACCTGAAAATCGAAGAACCCGGCAAAGGCGTCATGTTCATATTGGACGTAGACGAAGTATACGGATTGCGTTAGGTCAACTACCCTCGCGAATTGAGCACCCTGCCGGGCGGCGCGGGGTCTGTGAATACGCCGAGATGAGACTCCATCAAACGCTCCGGTTCATCGGTGAGTTTTCGTATCTCGCTCATCATCACGCCGACCTCACCGGCCTCCGGCAGCGATTCGTCCCATTCGGCGCCGTCGCGGAGCCCCTCAATGCCAAGCATATGGCGAGCCTCGGCCGCGCTCGCGCGCTTTGTGTCGTGAGTTATCGCCACCTCGCGCTGCTCTATGTATTCCGACAGTGCGCGGCGCCACGCGACGTCGTTCACCACGCGGCGCTTTCTGCCCTTCTCCCAAATCCTGTTCAGTTCGTTGACTGCATTCACCGCCGCTATCAGGTTGTCCGCTTGCGTTCCGTTTAACCCGGCCATTATAATCACTTCCCACAACGAGCAGCATAATGTCTGCCCTTCGATTATCCCATTACTATTTTATCGGCGAAAAAACGGCTCGACTATAACGCGGATTTCTCAAGCGCGCACCCGCGCGCTCATTCGATTACGCTGTTTTCTTTCAGTAATAATCGCATTGAAAATCGGATTTATGCTGACGACATTTCAATTTTCCGGATTTATTCTTTAGTCGGGGTTGTAAAAACGAGGGTTCGGATTGTTTCAACCCTCAAATGCAACATTTTATCAAATTGTTGCATTACGGATGTATTATTGCCCGTTATTGTACGCTACAAAAAAGAATTTGAGAAGCGATTTTATAAATTCAACCGCATATACGTATCGTCCATTTTCTCCCTGTCTATGCCGATATATCTCAGCGTGTTCGCGCCGGTCGAATGATTCAGAAGCCTCTGTACCAATCCTATATCCTTGCCGCTCTCTCTGTAGGCGTGATACCCGAACGTCTTGCGAAGCGTATGCGTGCCGATGTTTGACAAACCCACGGCTTCACCCGCGGCCTTTAAAACCCTCCATGCGTGAGTACGGCTCAGAGTGCCGCCTTTCCGCGAGGTGAACAGGGGCGCGGAACGCTTGCTGCCAGGGTGCGCGGCGAGATAGCCGCACAGGGTATTTTTCAGCGATTCATTGACCGGCATCCGTTTCAGTTTTCCGGTCTTCCCTTCTTTCAGGCAGATCGCATCCACAATTTTGCCGTCCCCATACGTCACGTCGGCAACCCTCAGCGAGAGTAAATCTCCGATGCGCAGCGCGGTATTGAGCCCCATGACAAATAACAGCTCGTAACCGCTTCCCTTTTTCCTCAAAAATTCTTTCATCTTCAAAATTTCCACTTTGTTCCGTATCGGTTTGACTTCCATTTCAGGCTGCCCCCTATTCTCCACATTGGTTAAACATGGTAACTCTCAGCTACATTCCGAATGCAACAATTTGATAAAATGTTGCATTATGTCGGGAAAGCAGTTCTGGAGGCGATTCGTGCGTGCACACGACGCTTGGTGGTTATACGAAGAAATGGGTGTGAAAAAATGGATGAAGCAAAGAGGCACAGCGTACTCATTGTAGATGACGAAAGTTTAGACATAATGGCGCTCACGGAAATTCTGCGTCCCGAATATATTGTTTACGCGGCGAAAAAAGGGCAAGATGCTATTGAAGCGGCGGAAGAGCATTTGCCCGACGTCATTTTGCTTGATGTCATTATGCCGGAAATGAACGGATATGCGGTAATTGCCGCGCTGAAAGACTCTGAAAAAACGCGGGGCATTCCTGTTATTTTTATAACAGGGCTTGGTGATATTGATGATGAGGAAAGGGGATTGTCCTTGGGCGCTTCGGATTACATAAGCAAACCTTTCCGTCCTGCTATTGTAAAACTACGGGTACAAAATCAAATAAAGATAAGAGATCAAATGTGTCTCCTCCTTGAGAAAAAGCTTGACAAAGATGAGTTCTTGTCGCGTATGAGCCATGAGATGCTTACGCCCATGAATGTCATTATGGGAATGACGCAGATACTTAAAATGTCGGACGGTTTGGGCGATACAAAAGAGTATCTTGAAGGAATTGACGCCGCATCCCGCCATCTGCTGAGATTAATAAACGATTTGCTCGACATTTCGGAACATGAGAAGAACGCGCTCACCATTGCCGGCTCCTTTTTTGATTTCGACAAGCTATTTTGTGAGATATTAAAAAATATTGACTGCGATGTTACGAAAAAGCGGCAAACACTTAATTTTAATATTGATCCTTCAATACCGAGATCACTTTTTGGCGATAAAAAGCGCCTTGCTCATGTTATAGCGCATCTGCTGACAAACGCAAGCAAATTCACACCCGAACATGGCGAAATCCATTTTTCAGCTAATGTACTCGGTAAGGATAGCGAAACAGTCACTCTGCAAATTGAAATAACCGACAACGGCATAGGCATACCGAAAGAAAAGCAAAGCAAAATTTTCAGCATATTGGGATTGGTGGACAGAAGCTTAACAAGTGAAAGCGATGGTGTCGGGCTGGGGCTTGCCGTATCAAAATGCTTTGTGGAGATGATGGGCGGTAAGTTATGGGTCGATTCCGAACTTGATAAAGGTTCAAAATTTATTTTTACCTGCAAACTGCATATAACCTAAGTTCCCGTAAACCATAACATTGGTCTCCCGGTAGATTATAAGCAATAACAGATACTTCCTCAACACGTATTGCACAGTGTTGGATTTATACCTTATTATAATGCAGCGCGGCCGGAAAATTGAAAACCTAAGAGGGCTTCGCGGTTTCGACCGACATCGGCAACGATAGGATCATTCCATTAATAAGGATTTTTTTATAATTCCTCCGTGACTAATGTTAATACCCAAAATGCTCCCGATATTTCCACCCAAATTTCCAATGTACCATTTGCCACCAAATTTAACAGCGTCGATACATAGATAATAATCTATTCTATCAAGCCTGAAAACCGCCACACAGCTTTTCAGTTGGTCAACGCCCATATATTCGGCAATCCGCTCCATGTTCGATAGATTTCTCTCGTTGAGATACATGTCGTTAAGTTCTTCCGGTTCGAGGAATCCGAGAATTTCGATCGTACTAAACTTACGCGCGTTAAGAATTTTGTTGAATTCGTCGATAAATTCTCTTACACGTTCTCCCTGCAATGTTATGGGCTTTCCTTCTAAAGCAAAATGGCATTCGCTTAGAAAAAGATATTGATTCAGGATATTGTCAGTAACCCTTGTTCTTCGGCTTGCGACATTCATGGATGTAGCAAATTCATTGATATTCGGCATCTTGATTTCCATACCCGGAGACCACGCATTAAGCCTGTTCAGAAAACCTTCAAAGTTATGTTTTTCGACATAAGTTTCTATCGCAAACGTGCTTATCATGCGGGGGAGGTCTTCGTCTCGAAGCGCTTCAAGGTAAGCCCTTAAGGCGGCCTCCGGTGAACTGAATCCTTCTCCTTCCGATTTATTCGGCGCGTCATTCGATGTGCGCGAAAATAACGAAAAGGATATTGCGTTTGAAGTGATAAGAGTGACTAATAAAAGCGCGACGATGCAGGCTCCGGCAATTTTAAATTTCAAAGTTACCCCTGCTTGTCTTACCTTCGCTCCGCATTTCTGACAAGAAACAGCCGAATCGTCGATAAACGTGCCGCATTTTTGACAAAACATTTCCATCCGCCCCTTCGATCATGTTCTTTGAATATAAAAATATTTTATGCCAGAACTCAAGTACGGTCAACAATCAAACGCTCGCCATCCGCCGCAGCGTGTACGTCGGGGCGCGAACGCCCGATAAATTTCTTAACAGGCTCTATATAAATACCCTTTTGCGGGCGGAGACCGGCTGGATTTCCTTTTGTTCGGGACGCTTTTCCGTTGCGCCGAAAGGCATCTGCGCGACGAGAAGCCAATCGGGATCGAGCGACCATTCTTCCCTAACTTTCGCGTCGATGACGGGATTGTAGTGTTGCAGCGACGCGCCTAGCCCCTCGTCCTCCAGCATCGTCCAAACCGCGAGCTGATGCATGGCGGAGGCGTGCTGCGCCCACACCGGAAAGTTGTCCGCGTAAGACGGGAAACGGTTTTGCAGGCCTTTCACAATCTTCTGATCCTCGTAAAACAGGATCGTGCCGTATCCTGCCGCGAAAGAACCGACTTTTTTTTCAGTCGCCGCGAACTTGTCCGGGGGGATAATTTCGCGAAGCGCGTTCTTGACGATGGCCCACAGTTTTTTATGGTGTTCTCCCAGCAAGAGGACAAGGCGAGTTGTCTGCGAGTTGAACGCGGAGGGCATATTTTCCAGCGCGAAATCGACGATTTCCTCTATCGCCGCGTCCGAAAGGGGCGAGCGGCTTTCGATGTCGTAGCACGACCTTCTGTTTTTCAATGTCTCTCTCAGGCTTCCGTTCATTTTACGTATCCCTCCAATGAAATTTAGTCGTCCTCCATCAGTATATCGCGCTTACAGGTTTTTTCCAACCGGCGCGCCGCCGTCCATCCTGTAAATCTTCACCGCTCCCACATTCGCGAAACCCTGTTTCAGATAGAGTTTTAAGCCTGACGGAGTGGCGAGCAGGACGGCGTGCCCGAAGCCCATGTGATGAGCGCGGACTTTGAGCGCGTTAATTATCGTGCCCGCGAGCCCATGCCCTCGAAACTCCGGGAGCGTCGCGACGTGGTGGATACCGCAAGTCGCGCCCGACGCGTAGAGCATTCCCGCCGCCTTCCGCCCGACGCGAACGAGCGTGAAAGCGTCATCGCGGGCCATGCCGCGCGCGTTGGATACGAATTGCTCAGGGGGTTCACCGTCCGAGTCAAACCCGCGCCACACGCAGCAGGCCCACTCGCGCGCCTCGTCGTCGCCTCGTATAACCTCAACAATATCCGCGCCGGCGTCGCTTGGGTTGATTTCGGAGGTGTCGGCCATCATCGCGTGAAAATCCGCGTCACGCGCCAGGCCGTGATCCTCCAAAATTCCGCTGGGATCGCCGGCCGCTCCGGGGAAAATCGGCCAGATATGCGCGTGGCCGCTCGAAGCGAAAAAGCCCAAGCCGCGCCTTATCGCCGCCTCATTTACCGTCCGCGCCGGATCAATCAGCGCGTAGTTTTCATAAGCGTCGTCTGCGCCGCTGTCATAGAGAGAGACGTCCGGCCCGCCGGAGTATCTCGTCCCCGGAAACTTTCCGAACATGCCGAGCAGTGAAAAGAGATTATCGTAAATTAGAACGGATCTGTCCACGGTTTGAATATGATAATTAACGACCGGTACTTCCGCAGATCCTTTTCTCCAGAGGGTGGAATTTCAAGATGCCGGCGACAATGTTCGCCGGGAAACTCTTTATCGACGAGTTGAAGTCGGCGGTCAGTTTGTTGTATTCCGCGCAGGCTGTGAAGGCCTTACCCTCGATGGACGTCATCTCGCTCATAACGATGATGAGTTCGGGATTCATCTGCGCATCCCTGTGGTTCCTGAACGCGGTCGTCAGTGCGGATATTTCCTCGGTTAGCCTGTTCTCCAAATGTTCCAGGTTTTGTCCTCCGACGAAGGCGTCCGGAAAGATCAACTCGTGGATTATTTTCTCCCTGACGTCCGCCATCGAGTCAAAGACGGCCTTTTGTTCGAGCATGACCGGACGCGCTTTGTCAATGACGCCGGGAACCAGCTCGCGCCTCAACTGGAGGTGGGCGTCTACTTCGTCCCACCAGAAATCTATCATGGTTTGCTGCTCCTTAAACTTGTTAAAAGTGTACATACACCATACTATCAATACGCCAAGACATATCAGAATCGCGAAACCGATGATATGCACCATAAGATTTCCCCCCTGAATTTACGCGTCCTTCTGTGGAGCGGCGGCCGTATCGTCGGGCGTCAACCGATAATTGTACCGTTAAAGCGGCACAACTTGCTGCCGCTTGCCCAGCAGTCGACTTCCCGCACCTCGCATTTCTTGCCCGTGTAAGCCCCCAGTATTCCTGAGATGAAACCCTCGTCGTAGTAACAGACGTTCTCGTTTGTGTCGGGTAATCCGCTGCAATCGAGATCCTGTCCCACCGTGAGCACCACGCTGCCCGTATCCGCGTTGAACGCTTCCAATTGGAGTACGCCTATCTTGAGATGCTCGATGAGCTTCTTCAGATTGACGAGGAAAGTGTCGAAGTCCACAGTGAGATCGAGCATGTTGCGGGCGAATTCGGTTCCGGCGAGAGAACCGGCGTCGCGGAAAAATTCGTTCGCCCTTTCATTTCCGAATGCCTTTGAAAGAACGTCGAGCATGGTGTACTGCATCAGGCGATAAACAAGGACGGGCATCTCTTCGCCGAGTTCTCCTCTGCCTTCCTTGATGTTGCCGAGGTTTTCCCATTTGAACTCATTGTGCGTCCCCTGGACGTCAAAATTATCTTCCATTTTGCGCATTCTCCCTTCCGCGTTGATAGCGCCCTTCGACAGCTTGAATTTTTCTATAATCTACACGAAAGAATTATAATTATCAAGAGAAACGATGGATAATTTGTAATACTGCGATTTCCTCGTGCTATAATCTGCCCTGGAAACTCAATTTTTACGCGTAGCTCCGGTATGGAGCCGCGATTTAAGGGGATGTCTGAACTGAAAAACTATGTCATTACACAGGGGGCGCATTCGGAGGCTCGTCCCAGGTCAACTGCACCGATACTGCTGTTTTTGTTTGCGGCGCTGATTGCCGCGCTGACGTTATCATCGCTTCCCGCTCAAGCGCTCGACATAACGAGCGAGAGGACGGATAACCACGTCATGGTGCCTGGGGCCAATGCGTATTTCGCTCCGGCGCCCGGTTTGGTACGCGCAACCTCCTTCACCGGATTCGAGTCCAGGAACCGCAGGATAGAGGTAATCGCCGCGCATCTGGACGGCCCCATAAGCAGTATCGAGGAGGGCTTCACCGAGGACTCCTTTGCCTCGCTCGGCATGGAACTGCTGGCGAAAGGGGAATTCACGATAGACGAGCGGCGCGCCGTGCTGTACAAAGTTTTGCACAACGACGGGAATTTCAGATGGGGTAAATGGGTGATGCTCGCGGACAGCGGAGTGGGCACGCTTGTGGTGAACGCGGTTTTCGTGAGCGGAGACGCCGAAGCGTCCGTAGATCTTGAGCAAATGCTGAAGGGAGTCTACATCGAGACGGCGACGGCAGGTTCAAGCGCGCAGACGACGAATCCGGTGGACAATTTCGACAGGAACGAAGCCTTATCGAGACTGGCGGGCCAAGTAGCGGGGCCGCCGAATACGGCAGGAGACGATACCGAGGAGGAAGAAACGCCGGCCGAAGTGCCGGAGAGAACCACCCCCGCTCGGATAATCACAGAAGACGGAATTATCACGGTAGGGGAGTAAATGAAAAAGCTTCCTCGCGGTGATCGTGCCGTTTCCGTCGGCTGTGTTTATAGATAATGAGGGAGTCCATAGAGAAACGTCTTGTGAGAGAGCTTGAAACAGCGGGGAAGCGCCAGGGGTGGTGGGATTCCGGCGGAATCCTCGTCGCGCTCTCCGGTGGGGGAGACTCGATGGCGTTGTTGTCTCTGCTGCGCATGGCATACGGCGGGCGCGTCGAGGCAGCCCATCTCGAACACGGTTTCCGGGGCGAAGAATCGATGGCCGACGCGGGGTTCGTATCAGATTTCTGCCGGCAGTCGGGGATAACCTGTCACATACGCCACGCCGACGTAGCGTCGCTCCGCCGTAAAAGAGAGTCCAAAGAAACTGCCGGAAGGCGGATAAGGTACGAGTTCCTGCACGAGACGAGCGAACGCAGGAACCTGCCGTTCATTGCGACGGCTCACAACGCCGGGGACACGGTTGAGACGGTTGCCCACAATTTTTTCAGAGGAACCGGCATTGCGGGCCTCTCGGGAATACCACAGAGGCGAGGGCAAATAGTCCGCCCCCTCGCGGCTTGCTCGCGTGACGACCTCAGGCTCTTCCTTAGTACGCGCGGCATTCCGTGGCGCGAGGACGCGACAAATAACGAGAACCGGTACACCAGAAACAAAATCCGCAACGAACTTCTGCCCTGGGTGAAATCGAATCTGAATGAGGGAGCGGATCGCGCCATACTCGGACTCGCCGGCGAGTGCGCGCGCTTGTCGCCGCGTTTGCTGGCCGAAGCCCGCTCTATGCTTCGCCTCGTGTCACGCGGCCATTCGTTCGCCCTCGCGGCATGGGATACGGCGGCGGCGCGGCGCATGTCCGAGACGCAGCTCTCAGGCGCGCTGCGATTTCAGGCAGAATTGCTTGATCTCCCGGTGATCGATCGGAAAAGGCTCGGCCTCCTGGCCGGAATGATAAGATACAATCGCCGGGGCCGTTTCCAGTGGTCGGGGGAGACCGAAGTCTGCTGCGGCGGGCCCATGATCGGATGGATAAATCGCCGTCTGCTGGAACCTCCACCGGAAGAGAGAATCGTCTTAGAGGACGGCGCGTCGCGTAGTTTTTCGTGGGGGCCCTGGACGATCGAGCTTGAGATGAGGCAGAGCGCGCGAAGGTTCCGGACGCCGGGGCCGCGCGCCGAACTTCCGTCGCGCGATCCGTCGGGCGTTATCGAACTCACCGCCGCGGAAAAATTCGCCGGCAGAAATATTTTAGACTTTCGTGCTAAAATACCCTGGTGGAGCGCGGCGGGTACGCCCGTTCTTTTGTTCAGAGGCAAAAACTCACACGCCGTGTGGAGTCCGGGTGTCCGTCGGGACGTGCGGGAGAAGGATGTTTATGTTATCATTGCACGTGTTTTTGCCGGAAAGGAACAGATAGTGGAAGCCGAGACCTGGAGGGAATTCATATGAGCGACGCCGTGACATATATACTTGACAAGGTGATGCTGACGAATGAAGCCATACAAAAGCGCGTGTCTGAGATCGCCGAGATGATAAGGAACGACTTCGCCGGCGAGGAGGTCGTGCTGACGGGCGTTTTGAAGGGCGCCGCTATTTTTATGTCGGACCTCGCAAGATACATAGGACTGGATATGGACGTGACGATGGACTATATCGCCGTCTCCTCATACGGGAACTCCTCCGCGTCAAGCGGGGTTGTGAAGATAATCAAGGATATGGATACTTATGCTGAGGGGAAAAACGTAATACTTGTGGAAGATATTATGGACACAGGACTGACGCTGTCGTATCTCCGCGAATTGTTTGCGGCCCGCAATCCGAGAAATTTCAAGACCTGCGTACTGCTTGAGAAGCCCGAGAGGAAAAAGGTGGACGCCGTACTCGACTATAAGGGATTCACCATTCCTGATAAATTCGTGGTCGGTTACGGTCTCGACTACGCCGGAAAATGGCGGCATCTGAAAGATATATGGTGTATGACGCAGAAATGAACGTACCGGGACGGCCGCTATGCTTAGAGGAGGATAGAACCTTTGGGTAAACTGGCAAAAAATCTGGGAGTATATCTTGTTCTGATTGTGCTTGTGGTCGCTCTGGTGAACGTATTCCTTTCCACCGATCAGACTCAGACCGAAGAACTGGTGATATTACAAAGCGATCTCTACCGCGCCTCGGAAAACGGAAGAGTGGCCAAGGTGACGATAGACGAGAACGGCATCAGCGGCAGATTCACAGACGGGCGTGAATTCCGCGCTCATGCCGTCGGCATCGGCGATTTGGTCAATCACCTGATTGAAAACGGAGTGGACGTCGAGGTGCTTCCGCCGCAGAGAACGCCCTGGTGGTCCGCGCTGATGACTTCGCTGTTCCCGACCTTGCTGCTGATAGGCGCTTGGATATTCATCCTGTACAACATGCAGGGCGGCGGCAGCAAGGTGATGAATTTCGCTAAGAGCAAGGCAAAGCTGTTCCTCGACAATCGCCCGAAGGTCACGTTCGCGGACGTGGCCGGATGTGACGAGTCGAAGGAGGAGTTGCAGGAGGTCGTGGAGTTTCTGCGCGATCCGGGAAGGTTCGCGAAGCTCGGGGCGAAGGTCCCGAGAGGTGTGTTGCTCCTGGGCTCTCCGGGAACCGGTAAGACTTTGCTCTCCCGCGCCGTGGCGGGCGAGGCGGATGTGCCGTTTTTCAGCATAAGCGGTTCCGACTTCGTCGAGATGTTCGTCGGCGTCGGCGCGGCGCGCGTCCGCGATTTGTTCGAGCAGGCGCGCAGGTATCAACCCTGCATCGTATTTATTGACGAGATCGACGCCGTCGGCCGTCAGAGGGGCGCCGGGCTCGGCGGCGGCCACGACGAACGCGAGCAGACGTTAAACCAGCTTCTGGTAGAGATGGACGGTTTCGAGGCGGCCGGCGGCATAATTCTCATCGCCGCCACCAACAGGCCGGACATACTCGACCCGGCTTTGCTGCGCCCCGGACGTTTCGACAGGCAGGTCGTCGTCGACCGCCCGGACGTGAACGGGCGCCTCGCTATTTTGAAAGTCCACGTGAAGGATAAAAAAATCGGCGAAGACGTCGACCTCGACGTGATCGCCCGCCGCACCCCCGGTTTCGTCGGCGCGGATATAGCGAACCTCGTGAACGAAGCCGCTCTCCTGGCCGGACGCCGGGCAAAAGAAGCGTTGGGTATGCCGGAGTTTGAAGAAGCGATCGATCGCGTAATGGCCGGGCCGGAGCGCAAGAGCCGCGTCATCAGCAAGAAAGAGCGCGAGATTATCGCCTACCACGAGGTTGGCCATGGCTTGGTGGCTCGTATGATACCGGGCTCCGACCCGGTGCATAAGATTTCGATAATCCCGCGCGGCCATATGGCCCTCGGGTATACGCTTCAGGTTCCCGAAGAGGACAGATTTCTCGTATCCAAGCAGGAACTCATGAACAGGATATGCGTTCTGCTTGGCGGGAGGGTGACGGAGAGCATCAAATTCGGCGACGTTACGAGCGGGGCGCAGAACGACCTCGAACGCGCGACGCAGACCGCCCGCCAGATGGTGACGCAACTGGGCATGAGCGACCGCCTCGGCCCCGTGACGCTCGGCAAGAAACACCATGAGGTGTTTTTGGGCCGCGACATAATGGAAGATCGTAATTACAGTGAGGAGAGCGCCCGCGCAATAGACCAGGAAGTGCGCCGCATCATCGACGAGTGCTTCGAGCGGGTCGAGGGGATTTTAAGAGAGCACTTCGCGAAGGTCGAGGAGATCGCGAACATCCTTCTGGACAAGGAGATCCTCGAAGGCCCGGAGTTCAACAAACTGCTCGGTTTCCCCGAGGAAGACGGGGAGGAAAAATCGGACAAAGACGACAAAGAAGAAAAAGAGTACGATGAGGGAGACGAAGAAGACGCTGATTCCTCGGAAGACGAGGAGCAGTACGAGGATGATGAGGACGACGATGAGGAAGAAGGGGGCGGCGATGTCAATGGATAGCGACAAACCTGACAGTAGAAGTAGAAACGGCAGGGATTGTCGTGTGGCGCCGGCTGTGTGGTTAGCTTACTTCCATCAGCGGACGCAAACCTAGTTACGCTCCACCCCTCACACCGACTGTCTCTGCCCCGCTTTGCAAAAAAAATTCTAAAAAGGGGAGTGAGAGACAGTGGCCAGGCAAATTCTTGAAATCATTAACGAGAACCCGGTCAATCCCGTCAAGCTGCACGAACTGACGGCCAAAATGAACACGGTGGACATTGCCGACGCCTTCGAATTGTTGGACGGCGAGAAGATCGTGCAGATATTCAGGCTTCTGCCCAAAGATCTGGCCGCCGATGTCTTTTCGTACATCACGCTCGAAAAGCAAAAAGTCATCGTTGAGACGCTGACCGACACCGAGGTCGGGAAAATCGTCGACGACCTGTTCGTCGACGACGCCGTCGACCTCATTGAGGAAATGCCCGCGAACGTAGTGAAGCGAATACTCCAGAACGTCAGCGAGGACAAACGCCGGATCATCAATCAATTGTTACAGTATCCCGAGGACTCGGCGGGAAGCATCATGACCGTCGAATATGTGGCTCTCCGGGAGGACGCCACGGTCAGGGAGGCTTTCGATGCTATCAGGGCGACGGGCGTCGATAAGGAAACGATCTACACATGTTACGTGCTGCGCCGCGACAAGATGCTCGTCGGGGTAGTCACGGCAAAAAAACTGATGCTTTCCGCGCCGTATGAAAGAGTCGGCGACATCATGGACAGGAATCCGGTCTTCGCGCACACCACCGACGATCAGGAGATGATCGCGGGATTGTTCAAAAAGTACGGCTTTCTGTCGGTACCGGTAGTGGACAGGGAACAGCGGCTCGTCGGCATCGTCACCGTGGACGATATAATTCAGGTCATCGAGGAGGAACACACCGAAGACATCGAGCAGATGGCCGCTTTGAGCCCATCCGAGGAACCATATCTCCAAACGACGATCGTGAAGCTTGCCATGAACCGTATTCCGTGGCTTTTGGTGCTCATGCTTTCCGCCACGGTAACCGGCAGTATCATCACGCGCTTTGAGGACTCGTTGGCGGTACTGCCGGTGTTGGTCGCCTTCATCCCCATGTTGATGGACACGGGCGGCAACGCCGGCGCTCAGGTCTCCACTCTTATCATCCGGGGTATGGCGCTCGGCGAGATACGTCTCGGGGATTTTGCGAAGATAGTCTGGCGCGAAGTGCGCGTCGGCATGATATGCGGCGCGGTTTTGGGGGCCGTGAATTTCGTCCGCGTGTATCTGATGAACGACCGGAATGCCATGCTTGCCCTCACCGTGACGTTCGCCCTGCTTATGACCGTGATCGTGGCGAAGACGGTCGGCTGCCTCTTTCCTATCATCGCGAAAAAATTGAAAGTGGATCCCGCCGTCGTGGTGTCCCCGTTTATCACGACCTTTGTGGACGCCGTGTCTTTGATCGTGTTTTTCTCGATAGCCAGGGCCATACTGCATATATAAATATCCTTGCTATTTTCGCGATTGTATATAATAATCAGTGTTGGCTTTTAGAAATTTAACATGTTTTGGATAGGGGGATGGCAATGCTCGACTTGAGTACAATGAATTCGATGCACCTCGACGCGATACGCGAGATCGGAAATATCGGCGCGGGCAACGCGGCGACGGCTATGTCCACTTTACTCGGTTGTTCGGTGGAGATTGATATACCGAAGGCTGAACTCGTATCGATATACGAACTCGACTGTTACTACGACGACCCCGATTCCATATACACCGCCGTGTTCGCATCGTCGGACAACGAGGACCCGTTCAACTTCATGCTCCTTATTAAAGAGAGCGAGGTCAACAAACTCGTCGGCTTGTTGATCGAAAAACAATTCGGAATGGCGATGGATATTGATTCGCTTCCTCCTGAGATGAAAGACAGCGCACTTGGCGAGATAGGCAACATACTGCTTGGATCGTTCCTTAACGCGGTGAACGGTCTGCTAGGTATCACGAGCGGGATAACGACTCCCTCCGTGTCACACGATATGCTCGCCTCGATACTCAGCATCGTATCGGCGATGTTCGGCCAACACGGGGACATAGCGCTCGTCACCAAGTCCAATCTCACGGTTGGAACAGGCGAAAACGCCGGTTCGCTCGAAGCCAATATCCTGCTCGCAAGCGAACCGGCGGCGCTGGAGACCCTCTTCAAGAAACTCGGCGTACTTTAATAAGGAAAAACGGAGGAAATTTAATGAAAGTCTACATATCGATCGACGCGGAAGGTTGTTCCGGCATATTCAAATTGGCCCACGTATGCTCGGAGCATCGGGATTATGATTTCTGCCGCCGCATGATGGAGGGCGACGCGAACGCGGCTATACGCGGCGCATACGACGCCGGCGCGACGGAGGTGCTCGTCTGCGACGCCCACGACAACAGCGACAATATCAGGATAGAGAACCTCGACCCTCGCGCCCGCCTGATCAGCGGCGGCGCGACTCCCTTGTCGATGATGGAGGGCATAACCGGCGAATTCGACGCGGCGCTGCTGCTTGGATACCATTCCCGCAAGGGCGAGCGCGGCTCGATCGCGCACACTTACAGTTTTTCAAGCATACGCGAGGTCCGAATAAACGGGCGGCCCGTAAGCGAAGCCGAGATAAGCGGATACCTCGCCGGGCATTTTGGCGTTCCTGTGGTATTCCTCTCGGGGGATCAGTACATAACCGAACATATGCGCAGTGCCGTGCCCGGCCTGCGTACCGTGACAACCAAACGCGCGATCGGATGTTCCGCCGCCGAGTGCGTCCACCCCACCGCGACATGGAAGCAAATACAGGAAGAAGTGAGCGCGGCGCTTGCCCCTCTCGTTACCGATCCGATAAAGCCGATGGGCGACGCGCCCTACACGATCGAAATTGATTTCGGCTCCACGTCGCGGGCGAACCTGGCAATGAGGCTGCCCGGAGCATATCTCGCGGCCCCCGCGACCACGCGGTACAGAGCCGAGGATTACATGACGATTTACAACGCTTTTCTTTGCATGGTGACGCTGTCCTCAAGTTTTTCGGAGAGAAAGTAGAGGCGATCCGCGTTCGCCTGCGGCGCAAACCGATTGGCGAACGCGGACAACGACGGACGCGCAATGCGCGCCCCGGCAAAATTAATCATTCGAACCCGTTCAGCAGCGATATGACGTCGGTGTTTTTTAAATTTTCATTTTCCCTGGCGTAGTCTATTGCCATATTTCCGCTCGAAAATCTTTCCTTTAGTCTCGGGTCGGCGCCAAGCGCCAGAAGCGTTTTTATCACTTCCGGGTTGGAGTTACGGCCCGCCGCGAACATCAACGGCGTAGACCCCTGATTATTCCTCGCGTTCACGTCCGCTCCGGCATTTACGAGGGCCGTGATTATCTCCGGGTTGGAGTTATAACTCACCGCGCTCATCAGAGGCGTCACTCCGTTCCCATCCCTCGCGTTGACGTCAGCCCCGGCTTCAGCAAGCGCCGTTATCACTTCGGGATTTCGGTTACTGCTCGCCGCGTACACGAGCGTCGTCCATCCGCGGACGCTCGCGTTTACGTTTGCTCCGTTATCGATAGCTTCTGTGACTTGCGGTAAAGTGCCCTTTGCGATGAGATCGACAAAATCGTAATCGTTCATGGGTTCGGGCTTCAGCGCGTCGAAAATGCTTACATACTGGCTTCGGGCGGCGTCGTTACCGCTCGGCGAAGGTATTTCCACCGTTTCGTTTACTGAAGGAAGCGCAGTTATTTCCGCAGCCGTCAAGGCGGCTGATACAATGTCACCGTCTGTCGGAGGAATTCGGAGCGCTGATTCGTTCGTCGCCGTAATCTCGTCCAAAGAAGGGGGCTCCGCATTTTCCTCGGCTGCTGCGGCGTCGTTTTCGTCAGGCGAAGGAGTTCGCAGCGCTAATTCTTTCGCCGCCGCTATTATCTCGTCCAAAGAGATGAAATCCGCTTTTTCCGCGGGTATTTCGACATCCGAATCTTCCGCCTCGGCCACTATAATTTGCCTCTCGTTTTCGTCTGTCGGCGATTGACTGTCCCGGCTCAAAATAACGCCGGCAAAAACAGCGGCGGCGATGATAACCGCAATAGCCGCGCCTTTCATTGCGGCGCCGATACCCCTTTTGGTTTTCGGCGGCGGCGTATAATTTTCCGGCGGTTTTGCTTCCGTTTCCGCGCGCTCGGCAATCTGCGTTTCCTCGTCCGGCGATACGCCGTACATCCTCGCCGGCTGAGGTTCCGCCAGTTCGGCAATTTGCGTTTCCCCGTCCGGGGGAATGCCGTCAAGCACCTCGGCGGGCTGGGGTTCCGGGTGTTCGGCGGTTTGCGTTTCCTCGGCGGGCGCGGCGTAAAGACGCCGCCACTTGTAGAGCGAACTCTCCGATATACCCAGGTATTCGGCTGTCTCTTTTACAGTTTTAGAGCCGGTATCGCAGAGTGAAACCGCGTACTTTTTGAATTCCTCGTTATATTTGCGCCGATTTACCGACATCCGTAAAGTTCGCCCCTTTTATCTCACAATAAATATTTCCTTGCGTCGTCGTCCTCGGACAGCGTCTGGAGTTTTGTCTTTACGAAATCCCCGTCTATCGTGACCTCACTCGGCCCTCCGGCCTCCCCGGCGTCGAAGCTCACATCTTCCAGCAGGTGTTCCATCATCGCGTGGAGCCTGCGCGCGCCGATATTTTCCATCTGCGCATTCGTCGCCGCCGCATATCCGGCAATCGCGCCGACGGCGTCGTCGGTGAATGTGAGTTTGACGTCCTCCGTCCCTATCAGCGCGACGTACTGCTTAATCAAGCTGTTCTCGGGCTCGGTAAGGATACGGACAAGATCGGCCTCCGACAGCGCGTCGAGCTCGACCCTTATCGGCAAGCGCCCTTGAAGTTCGGGGGCCAAATCCGACGGCTTGCTGTGATGGAAGGCGCCGGCAGCTATGAACAGAATGTGATCGGTATTGACGGAACCGTATTTCGTGTGGACGGTCGTGCCCTCGATTATCGGCAGCAGGTCACGCTGCACGCCCTCGCGGCTCACATCGGGGCCGGATTTGCCTGCCGTGCCGCCGGAAGCTATCTTGTCTATCTCGTCGATAAAGACGATGCCCTCCTCCTGCGCCCTGTCCAACGCCTCCGCGCTGATGGCTTCCATATCGAGCAGCTTCTCGGACTCCTCGGCCTGCATCATGCGCAGCGCCTCATCGACCCTCATTTTTTTTCTGCTTGTCTTCTTCGGCATCATACCGCCTATCAGCTCGCCGATGTTTATGCCCATTTCCTCCATGCCGCCGCCGATGAAGCCCATTCCGACACGCTGGCTCTCCGACACTTCTATCTCTATCTCGCGGACGTCCAATTTTCCGCCGCGCAGCATATCGCGCATCTTTTCCCTCGTGTGCAAGGACGCGGGAGGCAGCTCGGCTTCCTCCGCGTCCGCCGGCTCGTCATCTTCTTCGGGTTTGCCGCGCTCGGAATCGCCCATCATACCGAATATGCGCATTATGTCGGAAACATTCGATGCGCGTGTCTTCTTCCTCCCGGGCAGGAGAGCGTCGAGCACGCGTTCTTCGGCATTGGCCGCCGCCGCGTCCTGCACGCTTTCGAGCTTCCGCTTGCGCGCCATTTGCACCGAAACCTCCACGAGGTCTCTTATCATCGACTCGACGTCGCGGCCCACATAACCGACCTCTGTGAACTTCGTCGCCTCCACCTTCACGAACGGAGCCTCAACGAGCCTCGCGAGCCGGCGGGCTATCTCCGTCTTCCCAACGCCGGTAGGCCCCACCATCAGAATATTCTTTGGGGCAATCTCCATCCTCAATTCGTCGGGCAGGGAGCGCCGCCTTATTCGATTGCGGAGGGCAATCGCCACCGAGCGTTTCGCGGAATCCTGCCCTACCACATACCTGTCCAGATACGCCACGACCGAGCGCGGCGACAGATTCGAGCCCATTTCGAGCGTAATAGCCATCAGACGATTTCCTCCAATATCACCGAGTCGTTTGTGTATATACATAACCGCGACGCTATCCCTATCGAGCGCCGCGCTATCTCGGCGGCGGACATCTCTGTCGCCTCCAGCATCGCCATTGCCGCTGCCTGCGCATATCCGCCGCCCGAACCTATCGAGCTTATCCCGTCCTCGGGTTCGAGTATGTCCCCCGCGCCTGATAGAAGGAAGGTATCCGCGCTGTCGGTGACTATCATCATGGCCTCAAGCCTTCGGAGATATTTATCGGTGCGCCAGTCCTTCATCAACGCGCTCGCCGCGCGCAGCAGGTTGCCGTGGTGTTCGTCGAGCTGCTTTTCGAATCGTTCGAGCAGCGTCATCGCGTCGGAGGTGCTCCCCGCGAAGCCCGCTATCACGTCCGGCCTCGCCTTGCCGGTTATCCTTCGCACCTTCCGGGCGGACGTCTTGACAATCTGGCCGCCGAGAGTAACCTGGCCGTCGCCCGCCATCGCGACCTTTCCGCCGCGCCTCACGCAAATTATCGTGGTTCCTTCCATATTCTGCATCTATTCCTCACCGCCCTCACCGCTAAACCCGGAACGCGGATGCGTTCTGAGATAACTTTTCTTCATCTGTTCCACCGTTACCTTGAGATACTTCTGCGTCGTCGCCAGGCTTTCGTGCCCGAGCAATTCCTGTATCACCCGCAGCGGCGCGCCGCGTTCCAGCATGTGTGTCGCGAAGCTGTGCCGCAGTGTGTGCGGGCTCACGTCATAAAGGCCCGCCAGTTTCGACACGGCTACCACCATCCGGTGCACCGTGCGCTCAGTCAATCGCGCCGCGCCCGCCTTCTCGGGATAGAACACCGGGGCGTCCCCCTGCGTCGCGTGGCCTTTGCCGGCGGCCGAATCCCTCCATCCGGTCAGCAACTCCTGGACGGGCTTGCCGAAATACGCCCTTCGCTCCTTGGAACCCTTGCCCATCACGCGCAGTTCACGCTCGCTTATATCCACGTCGCCCCATTCGAGCGATACAAGTTCGTTCACGCGGAGGCCCGCCCCGTACAGCAGTTCGAGTATCAACCTGTCGCGCCGGCCCTTCTTGTTCGAAGCTGACGCTATCTCCATCATTCTAACTATGTCTTCGTAAGCTATAGCCCTCGGCGCCGAGGTTTCGAGCCTGGGCCCGCGAAGCCCCGCGCTTATGTCCTCTTTCAGAAGCCCGGCTGAAACGAGGTATCTCACGAACCCCCTCTGCGCCGACATCTTCCTCGCAATCGACGACCGCGAGAAACCGTATCCCGATAGCTCCCGCAAGAATCCCCGGAGGCAATCCCTGTTCATCTCACCGGGCGAGGAGTATCCGGCCGATTTCAGGTAATCGGCAAACTGATTCAGATCGACCGAGTAGTTCACCGTCGTGTTCTTGGCGCGCCCCTTCGCCGCGCTTTGGAACTCCATGAACTCGCGGATCAAGGTCATAAAAATATCGTCGGAGGAGGAATCTCCGGCCGCCGTTATCGGTTTGGCACTATCTCCAGCCAATAGCCGTCGGGGTCCTCTATAAAATATATGCCCATCGCGGGATTATCGTAACAGACGCAGCCCATCTCGTCGTGAAGGCGGCGGGCGGATTCGAAATCTTCAGCCATGAAGGCTATATGGGATTCGTTGTCGCCCAGTTCGTAGGGCTCTTTGCGATCATGCAGGCATGTCAGCTCCAACTGAAAGCCGGTCTCACCGTCGCATAAGTAGACGAGCGTGAAGTTCGGGCTCTCTTTACGCCTCACTTCGGCCAAGCCCAGCGCCTTCTCGTAAAATTCCTTGCTGCGCTCGATGTCGAGCACGTTGATGTTGCAGTGAACTATTTTAGTCTTCATCTTTATCCTCCCCGCGGATAATGCCAATCCTTCCGCCTTAATCAATAACTAAAGTTTCTCGCTGACATTTTGATACATAAAGCCTTATACTGCAACAGGCAAAGGCGTTTTATCCCGCTCGCATTACCAAAATAAAATGTACTCGAACAGCAAAGGGCGCGGTAATACACAGGTTTTCTTGACTTCCAAGCAAGATTTTTTATCATACATATGCTAAATGAATATTTTCACCATATATTCATATGAAAAAGGTGAAAAAATGCGCAAAATTCAAGGGCGCGCTTACCGAAAACTGTGTCCTGGGCGAATTGAAGTAAAGTCCGAACGCAACACGAAATCCAAAAGTCTCGCTGCCTATCGTAAACAATACGATCCACGCATTTCGATCAGGATTTCAAATGTGCCGTTGTACATGTTATGGCGTATAGAGGATTATGTTCCGTGGTTAGCCTGATTACGTAATCAAACCACGCGTCGTCTGTCCACGCCTTCTGCATAATCAGTCTGTCTCTATTAAATTGTGTACCGTTATTTTTCCTGCTTCGGCATCAGCAATGGAACGCGCAAGCCGCGCTTGGTTTTTCTCGCTGTAAAACGGGTCATAGATTTCGAACGGTATTCTACCTTGCCGCAAAGATTGACGGGCAAAAATATTAAACGCTGTTGATAAATTCATTCCCAAATCGTTAAACATTATTTCAGCCTGTTCCTTGATTTCCCTGTCAAGACGGATTGTTACATTTATAGTTTCAGCCACCTCACACACCTCCAAGAATTGATACGTTCATTACAGCACAATATCTCGTGCATTTCAAGTGGTATGCACTAAAATTTCCCAAAAATCCTTTTCAACGCCTCAAATTTATTTTATGCTTTACATCGCGAAAATCAAAAAACGAACAGCTTTAGGGAAGCGCTTAATAAATCGATTTTTAGAATTGCATAAACCCTTACAAGAGCCATTTTGTCTCTTCTCGTGGAAGTGTTATTGTCTTTATTCATGTCGGATTAGAGGAGATCGTTGAACAAAAACTTTTTGACAAACGTGACAACGGTATCAGCATATTCGATGGCTTTCGAGGCATCCTGCTCAATCAGGCCAAGCTCTGTGGGATAGCGTGGAATCACGCTGTAGCGTGTCAACAAAACCGCCGCTTTGGAAATTACGTCGAAATCCGTTTCAATATCGGCGCACAATTCACAGAGTTCCCGCATATCATGAGTTTTTGGGACATCAATCCCCTGTGAAACCAAATAACACTTTAACATTTTTTCCGCAGCTTGCTGTGAGTGAAAGCAAACGATCTCAAGAGGTTTCGGAAAGTATGTTTCAAACATATGGCGCGCTGTCGCCATGTCCATCTCAGCAAGTCTGAGCCATTCAGATAGATTACCTTCCACGTTCATATAAAACAACCCCCTCCCTTGCGATATTACGTTCCATGGTCAGCTGCGCAGAACGACGGTTAAAAATTTCAACGGTACCCGCAAGAATATCAACAGGCTTTATTTTTGTGCCGCGCATGGCTAAATGAGCGTTACCTATCGCGTCAACCGGACGTATGCCATCATTAGGAATCACCATATAAAAATCGTAATCGCTGTCCTCGTTTGGGGTTCCATTCGCGTATGAGCCGAACAAATAGAGCTTTTCAACTGGTACGGCACTGATAATAATATCTTTTATCTTTAAAATTTCGTCAGTGATAACCATTCGCCCAACGCCCTTTCGCAATTTCGACGCACAGCCAGTATAACACGGCAAGTCCCATCTATTTTTTATCCGACAAAACAGATCCGACCGCGCGCGGTATGTCACTCGTTAGCTCAATACATGTATTCGCGTTAGTTCTTCCGGCGTTTAATGCATTCACCAGCTCAGCCCTGTTGCTGACACTTCTGATTGCCGCATGGGCTGTAAATGACGGTATTAATATGCTAAGCAGCATCGTAATAGTCAATATCGATGCTGCTTTATAAAACGACGTTTTCATTTTCGGATATCTCCTTCGCGGGCGTATCTGCTAAGAGTGTAACTTAAAACGGCGGTAAATAACCGCCGTTTGCTAACGCTCCCGTGGAATTAAGTCATACTGCGCGGCAAAGCCTAACGTTGGCGAACAAATCTGTCGCTTAAGGGTGTAACTCGAAACGGCGATAAATAACCACCGCGTTTTTATTTCTTCCTGTAAGCGCGAACCGAACCTCCCCGCCAAGTCACATTATTGCTCTCATCGACTTCAACAGATCTCAAAATTAGCTCATTCTCATTCCCATTCCCATTAATTTCAAATTCTGCAATAACAATTAAATTTCCGAGATTTGGAATGGTAACAGTCACTCTGTTGCCTGTAACTGAAAAAATTCCATTACTAGTACGTCCTCCAATGTGTGGTGGTATGACTTGGACATAAGTTCCGTTTCTGCTAAATGTTATTTCATTTCCATAATAGCCTACCCATGTGCCGATAATTGCCCGCCTCTTTGGGTTGGGCCACAGCCTTGTCCACCATGACGTCTTATTCGGTTCGATCCTCCCTCGCGTTGTCACTGCTTGTCCCCCCTGCGAGGTAGCAGCAGCTTCAAGCATCCGTCTAATCTCTGGAAATTTTTCATATGCCACTGTCCGAATTCCAGTTTCGCGAAAATACTCCTGTGATTCCGCCTCTAGTAGCTTCGCGATGTCTAACGCCGTTTTGCCACTATCATCCATTAAACTCACGTCTGCTCCATGTTCGAGTAGGGTTTTTACCGCTTCCGTGTTACCAATCGCCCCCATAAGCGGAGTGGCGTATGTTTCACCAATCCCACCAATTCGTGCATTGATATTCGCGCCGTTATTAATGGCATCAACGATCTGCTGTGAGGAACCCTGAAGACAAAGCCCAAAAAATTCATCTTCCGACATTGCCGCAAACGCGTTTGCCTGAAAAACCCAACCGACGCAAACCAATGTTACAACCAACACAGTAAAAATCTTTCTCATTTCAGATACCTCCCCTTTTGTGCAATTTACGGTAGCTATTACAATAAACAAAAATTTACCGCACTTTTCTAAGTATTAAGTAAATTTTTCCATATGTAAATGTTAGAGTTGAACCTGCTATTCGGTACTCAAAAAGAACTGTTTCGCCATTTGAAGTAATTCTTAATAAGTCTCGTTCTGAAGTCCAAGTAAACGGAGTTCCATCCACTCTTCCTCGGCCATCTGAGTAAAATTCGAAACGACTACGACCTGCAACGCTTCCACCGCTTCCACCTACTATGTTTTCACCTACTACGTTTTCCAGTTCCCATGTGCCAATAATTGCCGGTCTCAATGAAGTCGGCCATATGAATACCGCAACTAAAACGACCACACCGATTGTTAAACCACCAACAACAGCAATAGATTTTTTCATATATGATCCCCTCCAATTGTAAGCCTCCTCGTAATAACAGACAAATTGTTCATGCTCTCCATAAGCTTGGTCGATTATCCGCCAGCCTATGCAATCCCTTTGCGTCCAAACTCATCTGTTGCGGGTTACGACGGTCGGCAATGAACGCCATAGGGATAATGCAGAGAACGATCAATTGAAACACTATCACATACCCGGCTCAAAATCAACTCTAATGATGTGATTTACTTACTCTAAAATAGCATCTTTTGATGTTTGGTAGGCATTTCGATTCACTTAGAATACGTCAAGAGGGATGGAAAATGGAAAGTGTAAGCGATCAGCTTGGCGTCAGGATTCGTCAGTATAGGAAAAAAATCGGACTGACGCAAGAGGAACTTGCCTTTAATTCGAATATAAGCGTATCTTTTTTAGGGGATATAGAAAGAGGCAATAAAAAACCGTCAATCGAATCTCTTGAAAAGCTCCTAAAGGTTTTAGGTGTGACGTTTCAGGTTTTTTTCGATTTTGAAACCGTCATTAAGCCGCTCAAAGACTGCACGGCCTTGGAAAAGCTCAACATGGAACTGCAAGACCGCTCGGAGGATGAAGTCGTGATGATTTACAATGTGATTCGGCAGATTCTGGTTTTTAACGATAATAAACAATCCAAGCCTTGAGTAAAAAATATCTGATTATTGCCTGGACAATTAATTTTGGCGACTAAAAAAATCTACATTCTCAAAAAAACAAACAGCCTCGAAGCGACATCCGCGGCCTCGCGCGCGATCTTCGGGGACGCGGCGAGAAACTCCCGCGCTTCCGGCTCGGCGCGCGCGAAAGCATCGGCGGAGGACAGGCAGGCGAGTTTGATTATGTCAAAAGCTTCCGGCGACACCGCGCGGTATGAAGCTGACGACGCGCCTGAACGGCAAGCGCCGCACAAGAACCCCGACTCAGTCATCGCGGCTTCCTTGCCCGTTATGAGGATCGAGCCACACGCGGGACAGTTGTCCAGCGACGGGGCGACGCCCCAGATATTCGCCCATCTCCACGCGAATCTGACATCCAGCAGCGCGGGGCTTAGTCCCTTCGAGAGATTTGTCATGCTGCCCCAGAACAGCGAGAGCACCCCGTCGTTCTCATGCCCCAGGGGTAAGCGCGCGCCCAGTTCCCTGCACCACCCCGCCGCGCATAGGAGGGTTTTTTTTGAACCGCGCAGGGACAAAAAATCCTCGGCGACATCGACGCCCTTGAGATAGAGCCTCCTCGGCCCCTGATAAAGTATGAAACTTCCCCAGGTCATGGGTTCGGTCGCGCCGCCGAATCTGCTGCCCGGTCCCGGCGCCCCGGCCCACAGCGCTCCCATGCCGCGCAAAAAAAGGAGACAATCGCCCGACTTCGGCGACGTCTCCCTTCGGCGCAGAACGACTCCGTCCGCGCGGTAATTCCCTTGCGGAAGCTGGTCGGATGTGAGCGGGATTACCTTCGGTAACCCGCCCTTTGTATTTCCGTAATCGATTTTCTCCACCCCGGTTTGACCTTCACCCACAAATCCAACGTCACCGGATAACCGAAGCGGCGCTCCATCTCGGCTCGCGCCTCCGATTTGATCTGTTTCAACTTCGAGCCCCCTTCGCCGATGAGTATGCCCTTCTGCCCCGGCCGCTCCACTATGACGTCCGCCCTTATGACGGCCCTTTTCAGCTCGGGGTATTCGTCGGGGCTTTTGAAATCCTCCACTATCACCGCGACGCTGTGGGGCACCTCCTGCTCGGTGGAGTGAAGTATGCGCTCGCGAATTATCTCCTCCGCGAGGAACCTCTCCGTCGAGTCCATCAGCACGTCCTCGGGATATATCGCTTCGCCCTCCGGCAAGCGCTTTGTGAGTTCATCCCTCAACACGTCGAGGTTTGTGCCGTTTAAGGCGGAAACCGGAACCACCGCCGCCGGACTGACCTGCGCCTGTATTGGTTCGAGCCACCGCCAAAAATCCTCGCCCCTACTGCCCGCCGGAAGCTTGTCTATCTTGTTCGCGGCCAGTACCAACGGACGGCCGGCGCGCAAAAGGAGGGAGCATATCCGCTCGCCGTTCGGGCCCAGCGGGCGTCCCGCCTCGACGACGAGGCAGACGACATCGACCGAATCGAGCGCCGATTCTATCTCTCGCGTCATGAATTCGCCCAGCGCGAACCGGGGTTTGTGCATCCCCGGCGTATCTACTATGACCAACTGGTAATCATCGGTGGAAAGGACGCACCGGACGGCGTTTCGCGTGGTCTGCGGCTTGTCCGAGACGGCGGCGACGCGCTCCTCTATCAGCGCGTTTATTATGGACGACTTCCCGACGTTAGGCGCTCCGACGAGCGCCGCGAATCCCGCGCGGTACGATTTGCCGTCACTCATCGCCGTCCGCTTCCGCGCTCGTCTCAATTCGCACCTGGAGTATCCTGTGTTCCGCCACTTCGACCGCCGTCAATTTCCAGGGGCCGTACCCGACGACCTCCCCCTCCTCGGGGAAGTTTCCTTTCAATGACAGCAGCATACCCGCCACCGTGTCTACGTCCTCGAACTCGAACTTGTATGACAGTATTTCCGACAGTTCGTCGAGATTGACATAACCCTGCACAAGATAAACGCCGGGGTTTTCCTCCATCACGTCGGGCGTCTCGTCGTCGTACTCGTCCTGTATGTCGCCGACGATCTCCTCGATCAGATCCTCGAGCGTCACCAGCCCTGCCGTGCCTCCGTACTCGTCGACTACTATGGCTATGTGCGTCTTCGATTTTCTCATCAACTCGAACGCCTCGTCCGTCTTTATCGTCTCCGGTATAAACAGCGGTTTCCTGTTTACGCTCGCGACAGCGTCGGACAACGCGCCGCGCGACAGGGGGACCAGAAGGTCTTTAGCGTAGAGGACACCGGTTATCTTGTCCAGTTCCTTATCGTACACCGGCACGCGGGAATGGCCGCTCTCCATGAATATCGCCGACGCTTCCGCGACAGTCGTGTCCGACGGTATGGCCATCATATCCGTGCGGGGCACCATCACCTCGGAGATCCTCGTCTCCTCGAAGGCGATGACGCCGCTTATCATCTTGCGCTCGTCCTCCTCTATCGCGCCGGACTCTCCGCTCTCGTTGACGATCTGTTCCAGATCCTCGCGAGTGAAGAAGGAGCTGTAGGCGTCGAGTTTCAGCCCCATTATCCCCCCAAGTAGCGCTATGCACTTCTGGGTGGCCCAAATGAGCGGCCACAGCACGAAATTCAGAAACCGGAGCGGTGTGAGGGAGTTGTATAAGACGAAATCCTTACGGGCCATCGCTATGTTCTTCGGCAATATTTCGCAGAAAACCACGACCAGAGCGGTCATTACGACTACGGCAAGGGCGCTTCCCCAACCGAATCCGAAAACCTTCGAGAACATCACTGTCGCGACGGAACTCGCCGCGATGTTGACTATGTTATTTCCCACCAGTGTAATCGAGAGGGCGCGCTGAATATTTGCCGAAAGCCACGCAAACCCCTTTTTCTTCTCGGGATGCGCGCCTTCCAGAACTTTCATTTTTACTTTCCCTGCCGCCGTAATCGCCGTCTCCACAGAGCTGAAAAAAAACGATAAGATCAGCAACAACAACAGCAGGCCGATACTGCCGGTTAAGTCGGAACTCACTCCTTCATCAATCCTCCTTCGATTGTTCGTAACGCGCCACGATGCTCTCCTGGAGTTCCCACATAGCGCGCGCGCGTTCCTCCGTATCGTGGCCGTAACCGACGAGATGCAGCACCCCGTGCACAACAATTCTCGCCATTTCGTTATTATATCCCATATTCTCACTTATCGCGCCCGCGCGGACAAATTCGGGCGATACCACCACGTCGCCGAGTGGCACTTCCTCCCAGTTTTGAGGGGGAATAAAGCGCCCGTCCTCCTCCCACATGGGAAACGAGAGCACGTCCGTTGCCTCGCTCAAGCCCCGGTAACGCTCGTTCAATTCCCGTATCTCGTCTTTTGTCACGCAGGTGACAACGGCGTTCGCGTTCAGATCACCCAGCAGGGGTACCAGCGAGCGCTCGATTTCTTTTGAGAGCAAATCGGCTTTCAGGGGAAAAGACTGTGACGTTGCGGAAATATCCAGCCTGAAACTCACGGCGCGTAAAACAAATCCGTTCACGCGTCGGCGGCTGCCTGAGCGGCGTTGTCCTCGTCGCGCTGCAGGGGTTTTATCTCGCGGGTGTGATACATCGACATCAGCACGTCTACAACGGCGTTCTTAATTGCGTTGATGTCCTTCAGGGTGAAGTCGACGTTCACAAATTGTCCGCTCATTATCTTGGAGTTGATAATGTCCTCCACAAGGTGTTCCAGTTCGGTTCGTCCGAAAAGCGGATTCTTCAGGCTTTTTAATGCCGCTTCGATGGAGTCCGCAAGCATCAGCAGCGCCGTCTCCGGGCTCTGCGGCGCGGGGCCCGCGTAACAAAAATCGTCGCTGTCGACCGAGCTTCCGTCGCCCCCGGCTTCTTTGTCCGCCATGACCGCTTTGTGATAAAAATAATTCAGTGACGTCTTGCCGTGGTGCTCGGCTATGAAATCCTTTATCCTGCCGGGAAGTTTATACTCATCGGCTAGTTTAAGCCCATCGGGCACATGGCTCAGTATCATGCGCGCGGAGCTGGCCGCCGTGAGCCTGTCGTGGATATTGTCGCCGAACGGCTGATTTTCGACGAAATAGTGCGGCCTTTTCAGTTTGCCGATGTCGTGATAGTATGCCCCGGCCTTTACCAGCAGCCCGTTCATATCCAGCCTGTCCGCCACCGCCTCGGCAAGTGTGCTGATAGTCACCGTGTGGTGATATGTGCCCGGCGCTTCCAGTTGCAGGCGTTTAAGCAGGGGCTGTGACGGGTGGCTCAATTCGAGGAGGCGCAGCGGCGATATTATGTCGAAGATATACTCCCAAAGCGAGATGAATGCCACCACGACGCTGCTCCATCCCACACTCAGCGCCGCGCCCAGCAGAACGTTGAACAGGATGCCGTCGGCGGGCAAAAAGCCCCTGAAACTCCACTGCGCCAAAAACGACGTGAAGGGCATGGGCATACCGAGCCCCCACCTGACGAAAAAGGACGTTGCCATAAGACATATCCCGAGGGTGAAGACATTGGCCCATATCCTTATTCTGCTCGACACATCCTTCATAAAGAAAAAACTTGAGCCGGCCGCAACCTCGCATATGATACAACCGACGGCGATCATGGCGTTTATGCCCGGAAAGCCAAGAATATAACCGATCAGCCCGCCTCCGAGCACGACGTGAAATGCGAACATCCTCGGCAATCCCAGGAACGTCCACCCCGCAAGGGCAACTATGGCCATTGAGTCGTAATCCCACCGCGAGGGAACATTCTGAGCGATCCAGTAAATCAGGATCATTGCCACCACGAAAAGCCATTCCTTACGAGCCAGCGGCGTCTCCTGATTCAAGCCCTCCCAGATAAACCATATCGACCACGCGAACGTCACCATCATGACGAACCCGACGTGCTTCCACGGTATCGCCGCGTCCGGGTATCCGTTCTCCCGAAGCAGGACGGCCATATCCGGCGTCACCATCTGGCCCTGCTGAATCAGGGTATTGCCTATCTGTATGTCTCGCGTGAATGACGGTATATTCGCCGCGACTTCCTCGCGAAGGAGTTCCACCATCTCGTTGTCGTCTATCACGGTCGGGACAAGAAGGGTATCGAGGAGCTGCACTATGATATTTTTATCCGACTGCGGCAGGTCGACATTTCTCAGGTTGTCCCAGATCATGTTCCTCTGCTCCGTGCGCGTCGAGGATCTGTCGTAATTTCTCTCCGCTATCTCGACTGCGGTATGTATTACAGTCTCCCGGACGTCGTCCGGCAGATCCGCCACGATCTCTTCCAGCCGGGGCGGCGCGAAACTAAGGTTGCCCTCGTTTTTCAAAGCGGCTATTCGTTCCAGAACCAACTGGGTGGCGCGCCTGTTCCTCACGCGGACATTCACGATCTGATCCGCCGCTGTGTTGCGCGCCTCGTTTGTGAGGGTCCTGTCCACGAAGCGCGTCGTCACTCGGGCGGTATACGTGCGTGGCGACGGGAACCCGACCATATAATTTTCGCTGACGTCGATGAAATACCAGCGCCCCAGGGCTATCAGGCCGGCTAACAACACCAGGACAACACGTATCATTACAAGGAAACGGAATGACACGCCGTCCCTCTGCGATTCGCCGTTCGAGAGAGCGGCCGGCGTGATTCGCTTATGATAAAGGCGCCTGCGAAGAAATCTCAGCATTCCTCTCGTGCTCCTCGTATGCCCGCACTATCCTTTGGACTATATCGTGTCTCACCACATCATGATTGGAGAGTTCGCAAAACGCCACGCCTTCGATCCCTTTCAGGATGTCCCGAACGGAGCGAAGGCCCGACTCCTTGCCTCGCGGCAGGTCGATCTGCGTTACGTCGCCGGTCACAACGGCTTTTGAGCCCAGGCCGAGGCGCGTCAACAGCATCTTCATCTGCTCGCGGGTCGTATTCTGCGCCTCGTCCAGTATTATAAAGCTGCTGTTTAAGGTTCTGCCCCGCATATAGGCAAGAGGCGCGATCTCTATCACGCCTTTTTCAATGTACTGGTTGAATTTATCCGAGGGAAGCAGATCGTAGAATGCGTCATACAGGGGCCTTATGTACGGCCCGACCTTCTCCATCAGGTCGCCCGGCAGATACCCGAGATGTTCGCCCGCTTCCACTGCGGGGCGCACCAGGACTATCCTCGTGATCTTAGACGTCTTGAGCGCCGCAACCGCCATCGCGACAGCGAGATAGGTCTTTCCCGTCCCGGCAGGGCCGATGGCGAAGATCACGTCGTTGCGCTCCATAGCGTCGACATAAGCGCTCTGCCCCTGGGTGTAGGGACGCACACGACGTCCCCGGTTCGTGACGAAAACCATTCTTTCCGCGAGAGACATCAGGTCCGGTTTATGGCCCGCCGCAACCATGTCGAGAGCGCAGCGCACCTCAACGCTGGTGGGTTTCAAGCCTTGCGCCGTCATTTCGGCGATCTGTCCCAATATTCCCGCCACGCCGTCGGCAAGTCCGGTGCCGTCGTCCGGGACGTGAATCTCGGTTCCTCTGGCAGACAATTTCAAGCCTACGCGTTCCTCCACCGCCGACAAAAACTCATCCTGCGAGCCGAGAAGCCTCGACAGCACGTCCTCTGAAGGCACCGTCACCGTCCGGGTCGCGCACATGAGCTTACACCCGCACGACCTCCTTTACCTCGGGAACCTGGCGCTGAACCGCCGCCTCCACCAGATTCCGAAGGGTTGCCGCAGCGCCGGGGCATCCGCCGCACACTCCGGACAGCGTGACCTTGAGAATCCCGCTCGTCTCATCGTAACCGATAAACTCTATGCCTCCGCCGTGCGACTCTATTACCGGACGAACGTCCGTCTCAAGTACCTCCACAATTTTCTCCGCTGTTGTCGCCATGTTTTTTCCTCCTTACCTGCGTCCATTTATTTCAACTTTTTTGGCAGATTGCCACAGGGCCTCAAGTTCGTCCAGCGGCATATTCTCCATCACCGCGTTTTGCTCGGAGGCGAGGGCCTCCATCTGTCTGAAGCGCGAAATGAACTTACCGTTCGCTTTCTGCAACGCGCTCTCCGGGTCTATCTCCAAATGGCGAGCCAAGTTTGCCATCGCGAACAGCAAATCGCCGAACTCCTCCCTTATCGCGTCCGCGTTCGAGGCGGCTATTTCCGCCCTCAATTCGTCGGACTCCTCCAACACCTTTGCGCGGACTGAGTCCACGTCGCCGAACTTCCAGTCGAAACCCTTCTTCGCCGCCCTCTCCGATATACGGAGAGCCCGCAGCAACGCGGGCAGTCCCCGGGGGATGCCGGCCATCGCCGAGTCGTCCGCCTCGCGTTCCTTCCGTTCGCCCGCCTTTATCATCTCCCAGTTGCGGCTGACGTCGGAGTCGCCGTGCACCGCCACGTTCGCGAAGACATGCGGGTGGCGATAGACCAGCTTGTCGCAGATCGCGCGGCAGACATCTTGTATGCCGAACAATCCTTTCTCGGCCGCGATCGTCGCCACGAAAACCACCTGAAGCAAAAGGTCGCCGCTCTCCTCGCATATATCGCGCGCGTCTCCCTCTCCGATGGCCTCGGCAAGCTCATTGGCTTCCTCCAGAATATAACGCCGCAGACTTTCGAGCGTCTGCTCGGCGTCCCAGGGACATCCGCCGGGAGCGCGAAGCCTCCCCATTATCTCAAGCAGACCGTCAAACCCGCGTTCGCTATATCCTTCGCCCGTCCTGTCTTCACTCGCTATCATAATTTGCATTGTATCAGATATTTGGATTTTTTTAAGGAGGCGTTTTATGCTATCGCGTAATTTCCCGCAGTATGTTTGGCGTTGCCTTCAAGCAGTATTGCCATTGAACCCTCGCTCGTTGTTTTCATATCATTACTCCGCGGTATAAAGGCAATCTTTAACGCCCGTTGTCATACCAACGCAGAAAAGAATGATACAGCAGCGGAGCCACGTCACAGATCACGTTTGCCGCGTCCGCCTGAAAAGGCTGATGCCTGAATTGCAGCTTCATTCGCCGTTACCCCCGTCTATTGCCTTTCGAATCGCCTTTGCATCTTCAAATTCTTCAATCCACTCGGCAAGCTTGCGCTGCAACAGATTCTTATCCGGCAAGTATAGGCTATACTCGGTGGCGTAGATGTTTGAATCCATCGGCAACGTCAGTTTTACGATATTGTCGTATTTTTCACGGCACAGGAGTATGCCGACCGTAGGCTTTTCAATGTCCGTTTTAACATATCGGTCGAAATAATTGACGTACATTTGCATCTGGCCGAGGTCTTGATGCTTCATTTCCGTTGTTTTGAGATCAATCAAAACGTAACATTGCAATAGCCGGTTATATAGGACAAGGTCTACAAAAAATGACTGTTCATCAAAGGTGAACCGTTTCTGCCGCGCTTCAAACAGGAAACCTTTTCCAAGTTCAAGCAGGAATTTCTGCAACTTTGATATTATTGCCGACTCCAAATCCGTTTCACTATACGACGAATCTTCTGCCATACCGAGAAACTCCAGTACAAGCGGATTTTTCAGCATATCTTGCGGCTTTTCTACTTTCTGCCCCTCTTTCGCAAGCCGCATAACCTTATCTTTATCACGCGATAGGGCAAGCCGCTCATAAAGGCTGCTGCTATATTGGCGTTTAAGTTCGTCGACCGTCCATTGGTTACTCAAGGATTCAAGTTCATAGAAACGGCGTTCGTCTTCATTTTTTATTCGTATCAAAACAACATAATGCGTCCAACTGATTTTGAATAGGTCAGTTAATGACTGGCTTTTCGCTAAAAAATCGAGATTATAAGATTCAGCAGTCGTAAACTGTTGAATTTGTTTTTTGTTATCGGTGTTCAATTCAGCAGTTAATGACTGTTGAATTGACGGTGAATAGGTTTGGTAAAACTTTCTTGCGTTTCTAAGATTCGTTTCTGAAAAACCTTTGCCAAATCGTCCGCTCAAATATGCCGATAAACTTGAAAGCAGTCCGCGACCATATTCAGCCCGCGCTTTACCGCCCTGCTCTTCCTCAACAATCATGCGGCCTACCTCGAAATATGTCATACACATAGCCAAGTCGGCGGTACGACCAACAAACGACCGCGCCTTTTCGATAATCTGCGCTACGTTCTCAAAGAACGCCAAAATGTCAGGGTTTTTCATCACCTCCATCATATCACCCGCACATTTGTGTTCGGCGCAAGCAGCTTGAATATCTCGAACACGTTTATTTTTTCTGGCGAACTGGTAAAGCTGCAGACGCGGAAAACGGCGCGAACCACGTTTTCCGCGTCTGCCTGAAAAGGCTGATGCCTGAATTGCAGTTTCATTCGCCGTCACCCCCATCTATTTCTTTACGAATTGCCTTGGCATTTTCAAATTCTTCTATCCACTCAGCAAGCTTGCGTTGCAATAATGTTTTGCCCGGTAGATAAAGGCTGTATTCCGATGCGTAGATATTGCTGTCCTCCGGAAGGGTCAACTCGACAATGTTATCGTTCTTCCGACTGCACAGCAAAATGCCTACAGTTGGTTTTTCACTCTCCTGCCGTACATAGCGGTCAAAGTAATTGACGTACATCAGTATTTGCCCCAAGTCCTGATGTTTCAGTTCTGCAACCTTTAGGTCGATTAGGACATAGCATTGGAGCAGTCTGTTATAAAAAACGAGGTCGACATAGAATGATTTTTCGTCAAACGAGAACCGCTTTTGACGCGCCTCAAACAAGAATCCTTTGCCGAGTTCGAGCAGGAACTTCTGTAAATTGTCTATAAGAGCTTGCTCCAATTCGGATTCGCTGTACTCCGCGCGTTCCTCAAGCCCGGTAAATTCCAAAATATACGACGTTTTGAAAATGTCGCGGGGATTCTCGACGGTCTGTCCCTCC
>Ga0099364_10001317_pt1 | contig 41238 bp, 33 predicted proteins | sample TergutTh196P3_FD_73070 | JGI IMG/M metagenome (GOLD analysis project Ga0099364, IMG submission 73070) | Microcerotermes parvus P3 segment gut microbial communities from Pointe-Noire, Republic of the Congo - Th196 P3 | ecosystem: Host-associated > Arthropoda: Insects > Digestive system > Gut ...
CGTGTGATTTTTATTTTTTAAAATGGGTCTTAATAATTAAAAAAATTGAGAAGTTTTTTACACATACCCCCCCCCCCCCCCCCGCAGAAAACATTTAGGTTATCGTCAATTTCATTTTTTGAATGTTTTATATCTCACATATTCTTTTTACAGGGGATGCCTATGATTTAAACCTCCCCGTTTTTATATTTCCGTCGTCGGCGGATAAAAATCATAAAAGACATATCATTTTAAGGAGGTTAATAATGAAAAAAATATTATTAACAACAGTTATTCTGGCAGCATTCACAGTTTCTCTATTTGCTCAGGCAGATGCGAATAAAACTGAAATTGGCCAGTCTTCGGAAGACCTTACAGCTTTGCAAGTTGCTAACGACCTCGCAAGGTATGGTTACAGCGTGGAATCATCGTCAGCGCTTATTGGAGCTGCGGAGATTTATTCTCAGGTACGAACCCAGCCATTGGGTGTACAGCCCGAACGCTCTCAAGGCGCACTCGCAACACCGGCCGCACGGGAATTTGACCCTGCAGCTCTGCTTAGAGATGCCAGAAGATTTGCCGGCAGCGACACAACAATGCTTACATGGGCTTCAGAAGTTGAAAGAGCTCTGAATACCCAGACCCGCGGCGCAGTAGGCGGACCAAAATATGACTGGGATGTTATCCGCGGCAGAGAAGAAATTACTTATCGAATTGATTTTCGGGCTAATCAAATAGCTGAAGCTGTGGTTCTTGGCGATGGCTCAACATATCTTGACATTTATGTATATGACAGAAATTGGAATCTAGTCGTCTATACCGATGTCTATACATCGGGAGCCCGTGCATTATGGGTACCCTCGTACACAGGTGTCTATCACGTTAGAATAGTAAACTGGGGCACACGGAATAATCTTTACGAGTTTTTCACAAACTAAATTTATCCAAGAAGGGCTGGAAACAGCCCTCTTGTTTTTTAAGGGACTCTGTCTATAACGTATAAACATTATAGACAGACTCTATTTAATGATTTTAAATAAAAGAAGATACACCATGGGAAAAATTAAAAAAAATATTGTTTATTTTACAACGGTAATTCTGTTCGTTTTTATTTTCTTAACCCAACACCTATATGCCAGAGGAATTAAAGATCAATATACTAACGAAAATTCTTCTGACATCTTATACGAACAGACAATTAATACAGACAAAAATAATTTTCAGGCAGACCATATCAACACCAGCGAAGCAGATTTTTATTTCGATTTGGGATATTCCTATTACGAAACAGGTGATTTAGGCTTGGCTGTTGAAGCTTACAGCATGGCAATTATGTTAAACCCCGATCTTGTTTGGGCGCGATATAACAGGGGGCTTGCCTATTATAATTTAAGTGAATATGATCTTGCAATTGAAGATTTTAGTCAAGTTATAAACATGGATTCCAACCATGGTTCAGCTCTTAATATGCGGGGCAGTGCATATTACCATATAGGCGAGTTGAATTTGGCAATGAATGATTTTATAAGAGCTGTCATTATTAACCCCTGGGACGCCACTCTCTGGTATAACCGGGGAATTACATGTTATGCAATGGGTGAGTACGATTGGGCTATAGAAAATTTAAGTATATCTATAACATTCGATCCTAATTTTAGTCCTGCCTTTTATAACCGCGGACTTGTCTATTACGATAAAAATGAATACGATTTGGCAATTGCAGACTTTAGCAGAGCAATCGCCTTAAACCCTGATGATATCCGGTCGTGGAATTATAGAGGGCTTGCTTTTTACCTTAATGGTGACTATTACAATGCAATTGAAGATTACACTCAAGTCATTTCAATAGACTTTTATTTTGCCGAGGCATGGAATAACAGGGGAAGAGCATATAGCGATATAGGCGATTACAACTCTGCAATTGATGATTTCAGTCAGGCAATAGCAATAGCCCCTTATTTTATTTGGCCGTGGTATAACAGAGGGCTTGCCAATTATTTTAAGGGCGAATATTACAATGCAATCGAAGATTACACTCAAGTCATTTCAATAGACTTTTATTTTGTTGAAGCATGGAATAAAAGGGGAATGGCATATAACGATATAGGCAAATATGATTATGCAATTGATGATTTCAGCCAGGCTATTTCTATAGACCCCGATTTTATCTGGCCATGGTATAACAGGGGAGAAACCTATTACTATGTTTATGGTTATTACGATTTAGCTGTTGAAGATTATAGTCAGGCAATTGATATAGACTCTTATTTTTATGATGCCTGGCTGCAGCGCGGACATGCGTATTTTGATTTAAACGAACTGGATTTAGCTATTGAGGATTATAGTCAAGCCATATATTTGGACCCTGATAATGATGCGGGCTGGTTAGGCAGAGGAGCCGCATATCATAATAAATGGGAACTGGATTTAGCAATCGACGATTACAGCGTTGTAATTGCATTAAACCCGGATAATTATACAGTTTATGGCAACAGGGGGTTAGTTTATTATGAAAGAAGCTACATGGATTCAGACATTAGAGACAGGGGTTATCTGGATTTAGCTATCAGGGATTATAGTACATCCATTGCACTGTACCCCGGTTACACATGGGCATGGGTTTACAGAGGACTTGCTTATTACGACAGAGGCGATTTAGACTGGGCTATTGAAAACTATGATACGGCCATAACTATGGATCCAAATTATATCCGGGCATTATATGAAAGAGGAGTTGCGTTATACGATCTTGAAGAATATAGTCTGGCTGCCGAAGATTTTAACAAAGTAATTGACTTGGATTCATATGATACATGGACATGGAATTACAGAGGACTTGCTTATTCCGCGTTAGGTGAATATAAATGGGCTATTGAAGATTTTAACAAAGCAATTGCCCTGGATCCATATTATACTTGGGCATGGTACAACAGAGGAAGCGCTTATTACATGATAGGCGAAAACTACCGGGCTATCGAAGATTATAGTGAAGCAATTGCTCTGGCTCCATATCATACTTGGGCAAGAAATGACAGAGGGCAAATTTATTACGAAATAGGCGAATATGACCTGGCTATTAAGGATTACAATGAAGCAATTGCTTTAGATCCTGATTTCATAGATGCATGGTATAACTTAGGAGTTGTTTACCATATCAAAGGCGAATGGGATTTAGCCATAGAGAGTTTCAGTAAATCCATTGCTTTAACCCCCGATTATTACTGGGCGTGGACAGCACGCGGGTATATTTATTACATTAAAGGTGAATATAAAGCAGCAATTGAAGATTTTAGCAGAACAATCACCATAGAGCCGGCTTACGCTTTGGCATGGACTAACCGTGGATATGCATATCAAAACATCGGTGAATATGTCCTGGCAATTGAAGACTTTAATGAAGCTATCACCCTGGATGAATGGGATGATTATACATTCATAGGCCGCGGAAGTGTTTACCAAGCCATGGGTGAGATGGATTCAGCAATCAATGATTTTAACAGAGCTATTGAAATTAACCCTTATAATTCAGAAGCATGGAGCAGCCGGGGAAATGTTTATTATGCCAATGGAGAGTTGGATTTGGCAATACAAAATTTCAGTGAGGCAATTAGTATAGACCCGTATCACCACTTGGCTTATAGAAGCCGGGGATTTGCTTATTTTGATAAAGGCGAGTTGGACCTTGCAATTGAAGACTACCGGCTTTCCATAGAAACAGCAAATAACAGTTTTAATGTAATGGATATGTTTTACAACTCATGGGAATACGCAGGATACCTTTACAACGCCTATCCCTTTCTTGACAGCAGAATTGAAGATGAAAAATTTACAATACAACTTGCAAATCTTGCCCGTAACGCACTTGAGTACAGCATAGTTAAAGCAGAAAATGTCCGCTCCGACAAAGGGTCGCGCGGCACAGGGGTAATGACAGGGCTTCTTTACCAGTATTATGCAGGGGTGGACTTTGAAGTACGCTTTGGTTCACTGGAAACTGCCTTTGCCTATTCCGAAAGGCTTAGAAGCAGGGGGTTTCTGGAACAGATGGGTGTCGAAGAAGCCCTGAAACTTCCCGGTATTGATCCGGAGGATGCATTCAGAGTCCGGAATCTGGTAAGAGAAATTGATAATATTCTGGAATTACTTTCAAGACTTGATCCTCAAAGAGAAGCGGATCGTTATGCAGATGCCAGCATTGCCTTAACAAGAGCCGAAGAATCATTGGCGGCTCTGGATGCAAAAATAAGTGCAAGAGTTCCCCGCTATGCAGAACTGCGTAATCCAAGCCCGGTTGATCTTGCCCAGACTCAAGCTTTTTGCGGAAGCGACCGGGTCATTTTGGAATATGTACTTTGGGATTCCAGTATCGAATTTAGAGCTCCGTCTTCATATTACGGACAGAGTTCCTACCCGGATTGGCCTTCCATCAACTCTTACTGTCTGCTCATCACTGAAGATAGGATAATTCCGGTTCGCCTTGATCCCGATTTTGATTATGCAAAAGCAATCGAAGACCTTCGTACAAAACTTTTTCCTGTCAGAGTGGGCAGAGCGCCGCCGCATGAAAGTAATTTTGAAGCTGAACGAAACGCTTTGTACAATGCATTAATCAAACCTGTGTTAGAATACATCCCAAACAACATAAGAAACATCCTCATTGTACCTGACGGCAATCTGGCTTTCCTTCCTTTTGATATACTTAGAGAGACAAGTGAAAGCGTTTCGCTTGGAGAAAGATACAGCATTACTCTTTCTCCCTCAATATCGTGTTCAATAATTTCTAAACAAAATGAAATAATTCTGAACGAACCTATGATGGCTTTTGGCGGCATATGGTACAGTCCTGTGGCAGAAAATAACAACCCCAACACATGGATATTAGAAGACACAGAAAACCGCCTTGCTGCATTAAGCGATCGCCTTATTGCTTCCCGCGGGGCCGAAGTTGATTCATTACAGGAACAAATAAGGGCTGTTGATTTTTTTGGCACGAATTATTGGAATTACCTTGGAGGTACAGTTGCAGAAGTAATGGGGCTGGAAAGAATAACGACAGTAACGCCAAGAATCATTCAGGGAGGATCGGCTTCCGAACGTAATATTAAAAGATTATCTTTGGAAGGAACATTACTGGATTATCCAATTATCCATTTTGCAAGCCATGGTTATTTTAATGACAACCTGATTCCCCATGCTGCACTGGTACTTTCAGAAGCATCCGGCTTATTACGCAGTGAAAGCAATGAGGACGGATATCTTTCTTTGGAAGATATTGCACTGCTCCAGTTGAACGCAAAGATGGTCATGTTATCAGCCTGCCAGACCGGATTAGGTCAGCTTAAAAGAGGCGATGGAATGAGTGGATTGGTCAGGTCGTTTATGATTGCAGGAGCGCAGAATGTTGGAGTAAGCTTGTGGGAAATAGATGATAACGCTACATCAGAATTCATGTGGAGTGTATATCAAAAAGTAATCCATGAGAATATGACATTTCATGACGCTTATAGTGAAGTAAAAGAGGAATTTCGTAATAGTATAAGGTGGAGCCATCCTTATTATTGGGCGGCATTTACAATGTATGAATGATGCGTTCCCATCTTGACTAAATTGCGATTTATGTTCATCTTGAACTTATGTATAGAGGTCAGCCATCAGCGAATTTTTCAATCCCCGGCGAATACCGGAAAGCGGCGGAACGCCTGTTCCCGAAGGAGAGCCTCTTTAAAGGTCAAAAACCGGATCTAAAAGCTGCCGCTGAGTTTTCTAAATCTTTGGGAATCAGCATCGAATACCAGCGTTTATTTGCCCTTGACAGAAGCAGCGGCGAACTTAAAACGTTTCTTGAATATTTTCAGAATAATCTTGACTTACTAATAAAAAAAACGTGGGTAGAAAAATCCGATGAAAACCGCAAGAACACTCTGCAGAATGCCGTCCCTTCATTCATGAAAACGATAGAACAGGGCAATTTTGTAAAATCAATAGAAGAATTCAGCATTATCCTGGAAGAATTGGCGTATCTTTTTTTCGGCGCTCAAAGCGAAAAAGAAGATTTTGCAGAATACACATTCCGCATTGACGCGCAAATGGGGCTTTTTTGGTGGTATGGCGGAAAGCTTGTTACATTAATGGAATCGAAAGATAAAAATATCATTCAGGACGAAAAAATCCTTTGGGCAGTTTTACTTTTAGGTCTCTGTTATCTGACGAATTTTTAAAGGGGAAAATATGACAAGCGCAGAAAACGAAAAATCCGAATCCGGCGGTTCGGATTTTATCAGCGAATTTATAAAGGAAGATTTAGCCTCGGGGCGGTTTAGTTATGTGCACACCCGCTTCCCTCCGGAGCCGAACGGCTGGCTGCACATCGGCCACTGCAAGGCGTTTTATATCGATTTTCTTATGGCGGAACGTTTCGGCGGAAAGTGCAATCTTCGGTTTGACGATACCAACCCGGAAAAAGAAGATATCTCCTATGTAGAAGCAATCAAACGCGACATTAAATGGATGGGTTATGACTGGGAAGACCGCGAATACTACGCCTCCGATTATTACGAATATCTGTACGAAATTGCCGTAAAGATCATCAAAAAAGGAAAAGCCTATGTTGATGATTTATCCGACACCGAAATCAGCGAATACCGCGGCACTGCCGCTGCGGATAAAAAAAATATCACCGTAACGCCGCCGGGAAGGAACAGCCCGTACCGCGATCGTTCCGTAGAGGAAAACCTCGCCTTGTTTGCAGGAATGCGTGCGGGGGAATTTCCCGACGGGGCAAGGACCCTTCGCGCAAAAATCGACATGACCCACCCAAACCTTATCATGCGCGATCCTGTCATGTACAGGATCCGGCGGGAAACCCACTACCGCACCGGCGATAGCTGGTGTATCTACCCGATGTATGATTTTCAGCATCCGCTTTCCGATGCAAAAGAAGGAATCACCCACTCCCTCTGCTCGCAGGAATATGAAATCCACCGCCCGCTTTATGATTGGTTTATACATGAGGCGGAAGTTTTCCCGTCACGACAAATTGAATTCGCCCGCCTTAATTTAACTTACACCGTTATGAGCAAACGCTGGCTTTTAAAGCTTGTACAGGACAAACATGTTGCAGGCTGGGACGACCCGCGAATGCCCACGATAGCGGGGCTTCGCCGTCGCGGATATACGCCTCAGGCAATACGCAGCTTCGTCTCCCAATCCGGCATTTCCAAAACAGAAAGCATGGCGGATATTGCATTTCTGGAATTCTGCCTCCGCGAAGACTTAAACAAACGCGCATTACGTGTAATGGCAGTCCTTCGCCCCCTTAAACTGATTATCGAAAACTGGGACGAAAACAAGACCGAAGAACTTGAAGCTGTAAACAACCCCGAAGACGAAGCTGCAGGAAAGAGAAAAACGCCGTTTGGCCGCGAACTTTGGATCGAACGCGATGACTTTGAAGAAATCCCTCCGCCGAAATACCACCGGCTTTTCCCGGAAAATTCCGTCCGCCTCCGCTATGCATACATCATTACCTGCACTGGCTTTGACAAAGATGCAGATGGAAACATCACAGCGGTGCGCTGCACATACGACCCCGAGACAAAGAGCGGAAGTGTTGCAGGCAATATTGCAAGCAGCGCTGCCCCGGAAACCCGCAAGGTAAAAGGCACAATTCACTGGGTCTGTGCGCAAGGCGCAGTTCCAATAGAGGTGCGCCTTTACGATAACCTTTTCAGCGTTGAACGCCCAATGGAAATCGCAAAACGCGCGGACGGCTCCCCGGGTGAATTTACAGACAACTTAAACCCAAAGTCACTGGAAATCGTCAGCGGTTTCGGCGAACCTGCAATTTCCGGCGCAGCAAAGGGCGAGGTGTTCCAGTTTGAACGCCTTGGCTATTTTGCCCGCGACCCCGACTGCGGCGAAGCCGGGCAGCCGGTGTTCAACAAAACCGTAGGTTTACGCGATACATGGGGAAAGATCGCAAAAAAAGCACAGTAAATTGAGGCTGTTCCAAAACTTCAGCTTTTGGAACAGCTACCTTAGATTTAACCCTTAAAATATAAATTTTAACTTGCCTTTTCGTAGAAATAATGTATAATTATACTTGTACAATATGTATAAACATGTTTGTACAAAATGTATAAGTATGTTTATACAATCTGTATGGGTATGTTTGTACAAAACGCATAGTTATACTTATACAAAATGTACAAACATAATTGTACAATATGTATAAATATGTTTGTACAAAACGTATAAGTATGTTTATACAGAATGCATAAACATACAGGAGGTAAAATGACCTTTAATCGCAGAATTTTGGCAAAAAAACTGGAAAATACCACAAAAACGTTTGCTTCGACTTATCTTGGAGGGCCGCGTCAGTGCGGAAAATCGACCCTTGTCCGAAATTTACTGTCCATGGAAAACATCAATTATTTGACTTTTGACACAACCTTAGTCAGAACAGCAGCCGAAAAAGACCCGGATGCCTTTATTGAAAACCTCCCAAAAAACCAATTGAATGTCATAGACGAAGTTCAGCGCGTTCCCTCTGTTTATTTACAGTTAAAAAGAAGTGTTGACGAAGGACGTTTAAAAGGGCGGGGCAAATCAATGTTTCTGTTGACAGGTTCGGCCAATATTTTTGCCCTGCCCGAACTTGCAGATGCAATGGTGGGTCGAATGGCAAGGCTGACTTTGTATCCATTTTCAGCGGCGGAAATATATAATTCGGACACGAATTTCATCGGCAAATTATGGAACGATGATTTGGTTATAAAAAATTACAGACGGGCTAATCCTGTTGAAATAATCAAAAAAGCTACATTCCCGGAAATAGCTCTTAACGACGATATTGACAAAAGCGAATGGATGGATAGTTACCTTGGCGATATTTTGGATAGAGATGCCGTACAGTTTGCAAAGATCAGAAAGCCGGGTCTTGTTTACCATTTACTTGTGTCTTTAAGCAACAGAGTTGGAAGTTTAATGAATAACGACAATATTATGAAAGAGACCGGTTTTAACCAGGGAACTTTTGAAAGTTATAAAATATTCTGTAATGCGGCATTCCTTACATTTGAAGTTCAACCATGGTCAAAACCGAATAAATTAAACAAAAGATTTGTAAGAAGCAAAAAATTATATTTTACGGACACAAACTTTTTAAGTTTTATTATGCGGCGCGATATTGACGAAGTTTACGAAAAAGATCCTTCTGTTATGGGGCATTTGTTTGAAAATTTTATTGCATCAGAAATTATTAAAGCAACAAGCACACTTCCTGGAAAATATTTTCTTTCACATTTTAATCCTGTGCGCGAACATGGCAAAGAAACAGATTTTGTCATAGAAAAAGATAACGGCGAAGCTATTGCAATGGAAGTAAAGCTTGATTCCACACTGAACGAAAAAGATTTTAAAAATCTGGAATTATGCCGCGATACAATCGGAGATAAATTAATTAAAGGCATATTGATTTATACAGGAGAAAGTATAGTGCCGTTTGGAGACAGATTGTGGGCAGTGCCGATTAATTATTTATGGGAATAGTCAGATTTGTTGATCGAAGAAAAAATTTTTTCACATATGTGGATTCGCGTACTATTTATCAGATGAGGTGATTTCTTCTACAAGGTTTTTGAATTCCTTTCTCTCATCACCTGTAAGAACTTCTGCGGAATAGAGGGCTTTACCAAAAAGCTCCCCAATGCGAATAATTCCTTCATTCCGCAGTTGTAAAGCGCTTTCATTGTCCTGCGGGGAGGCGGCGGCTAAAATACTGCAATACTCTCCGGGGCCATGTGAAGGCTGCCAGGTAATCTTGCGGACATCTTCGCCCCAGAGGATCAATTTTGCAAAGAGGGTTATGCTCCGGCGGACGTCGCGTTTTTTAACCGGCGAGTAGGCGCTGAAAAGCGATGCGGCTGCACGGAAAATTTCTTCACTGCTGTATTCTCGCCGGTTTTTTAAAGTTTTACCGTCTTTCAGAGCTGCAAAGAAAGAGACGATTGCAGATAACATACTTCTGAACCATTCTGTGATAATTCGTCTCAGCCTTTGCATAAATGACAATTTCCCGGAAGTTTTTCCGCGGTTTATTAAAGGCGAGATCATGAACCAAAGAAAACATCCAACAGCAAGAATAATTATTCCGTACCTAAAAATAATATAAAGAATATCCCTGAATTTTTCCCAAAATTCCGATACGGGGGGAGCTTGATCAAATGGAATACCGGGTTCCATCGGTTCCATACCCATCACCGGCTCATTACTTTGCGGCGGTTCAAAATGAGTTGGAAAACGAATCCTGGAAAAAAGCCAAACAAAAAAGCCAACTATTGCAGAAAAAGGCAGAATACTTTTATCCGATGCAAATATAGCTGCGACAGTCAGGCACACAAGCGTAAAAATAATCATCGCCAAAATTCGTTTTGTCCGGTCCGGCGCAGAAAGGCTGATTCCTTCGCCTGCAAAATAAATTTCCCAACTTATGATTCCAAAAAAACCAAAAATACATACAGCACTTACAAGCATAACCAACAGCAGGACATATAAAGTTATTGGAATGGCTACATTAGAAATTGTACACACCAATGTGATAACAGCGATTATATAAAGCTGAATTAAATAATTTTGTTTTGTTTTTGAAAGTTTTTCATGAGTAAATACAAGCAGGCTTGTATCTTCAGATATAACATTCTTAAGCGCTTCTCCCTTATAAATTTCAGTGTAAGTTTCAAAACGCCTCCGCTCGCTGAAGAACTGCTTTAATGAATTAACGCTTATCCACATATAAATAACGCAGGCAGATGCGGAAATGTTGGATTTATTTAAACTAAATAATTCAGATACAGAGATGAATCCCCAGTTAATATCAGGATTAAACAGCGAAGATACAATATATGAAATAAACAAAATTATTATACCGCCGCGAATGTCAGCCGCAACGAGGCTTGACTTTGCATCTTTCATAAAATCGCTGTAAAGTGATGCGGCTGCTGCGCTCAAGACAGCGCAGATTATAAGCAAAAACAAAGGAAGCGACAAAAACAAAATAGTATCTATAAAAAGTAGTAATGATATCAGAATCATAAGAGGCATAAGTATGGCAAGAAGAGAATACACAGGGCCATTTACAAGGTAGCTGTTTTTTATGATTGGGTCAGACGATTTCATAACCGCTTTCCTTCACTTGATAACGCGGTGATTTTCCCGGAACAAGATAAGATAATTTTCGTTCATCAATTACTAAATATTCAAGGGTTAAATAATAATTTTTTAATACATTCAGATTGACATACGCTTCATCAACAAGATTAGGACCGGCATAAATATATCTTGTCCCATATGAAAGACATTTGCCCTGTTCAAGCATCGTCACCCAGCTTGCCAAGGCATTTTCCAGTGTATTTTCAGATAACACAGTTGTTGTATTTACCGGTGTACTCCAGTCAAATACAGCAAGACGTTCAAGTATTGGAATAAGAGAAAAAGCTGATGGTTTTATAACAACAACATCGTCCGATGTATAAATGATAATACCAACTTCCTGTCTGTTTTGTGACGCATTTAAACAGAGAGCGGCTGCAGCCTCAATGGTTCTCTCCATGTAGGCGTTTCTCATTTTTCCCTTATACTCACTTCTTTCCATGTTAAGAAAAATCATAAGCGGGCTTGATTTTGTCGCATCATATTCATTGACTAAAAGGCTGCCGGACAGGGTCTTTGCCCCTCCGGATGCGCGAGCGCTTGCTTTCCAGTTTATTCTGCGAAGTTCATCGCCGGGGTTGTATGGGCGAAGCGACCTTGAGCGTGTTATATCTTCATACAGGGGATTTGCACTTGACATATTTCCAAGGGGAATCCCTTTTGATGCTTTTATCGTGATTGAACGTAAAGAAGGGTACACATAAAGTTTTGTTGTTTCTTTTGCCGTTAGGTGAAATGGAAACAAGCCAAGAGGATCAGCGCCGCGAATTACCGCAGGGCCGATTGAAAAAACCCCTCGATCTGAACACAAGCCTTCCCAGTTGATTAATACCCACGAACCTCCGGTAAGTGTACAAAATGTTTTGGTCATTTTAAAAACAGCAAGTTGTCCGGGCATATCGCCTGCAACCAGCATGAAAGCAGGAAGAAAACCCTGATTTTCAATTTTAATTTCTACATGAATCCAGTCATGCCTGAAAACACGCAGTTCTGTATCTATCCTGTTTACGCGAATTTTTCTTACCAGGTATTCCGTATAAAATCTTGATCCGGTTAAAATAAAAATAAATAAAAGACAGAGCAATTGCACATACGCAATGGGCGTAAAAAGAAAGACGAGAGCCAGCGCGGCGGTTCCCCATAAAGCCAGCTCTTTTCTCTGTATTCGAATTTTATCCCACCCGGGATTTTTCATGCAGATGTCCTGGAGGCTTGGGCCGGAAGATTTCTGTATTCAGGAATTGGCGTAGAGTCGAGGATCGACTGGATAATTCTGTCCGGCGTAATTCCGCGCACAAATGCTTCTGAAGTAAGGAGCAGCCGCTGGCGGAAAACGCTTTTTGCCATTTCTTTAACATCTTCTGGAATAACATAATTTCTGTTGCGTATTCCGGCTAAACTCTGGGCGGATCTGTACAGCGCAAGGCTTCCCCTTGGGGAAATTCCTGTGCGCAGGCTGGAATTGCTCCTTGTAGCATTCACCAAGGATAAAAGATAATCTTTTACAACTTTATCTACATGGATGCAGCTAACAGCTTCCTGCAGCGGGGCAATTTCCTGCGCCGCCGCCACTGGTTTAATGTCCGTAACAGGATGGGTTATGCGCCTTTGATTCTCCAGTATAAGGGACTCCGATTCAACATCAGGATATCCGATGTCAAGTGAAATTAAAAACCTGTCTTTTTGCGCCTCGGGCAGCGGGAAAGTGCCTTCAAATTCGATGGGGTTTTCTGTTGCCATAACAAAGAACGGCTCAGGAAGGGCGAGGCGGTTTCCGTCGATGGTGATTTGATTTTCCGCCATTGCTTCAAGCAGCGCCGACTGCGTCCTTGGAGTGGCGCGGTTAATTTCATCAACTAACACAAATTGATTTACAACAGGTCCCGGGCGGTAAACAAAACGCCCTTTTTTGTCTTCAAATTCTTCGCCGTGCCGCCAGACAGATACCCCGAGAATATCCGCAGGCAAAAGATCCGGCGTACACTGGATCCGGGAAAAACTCAAGTCAAGACTTGCGGCAAACGCACGTGCAAGAATGGTTTTACCCGTACCCGGCACATCTTCAAGAAGCACATGCCCCCGTGCAAGAAAAGCTGTTATAAGTGTATCAATAACAGAAGTTTTTCCAAGGAAAACTGATTCAATATTATCCCTGATTCTCTTTGCAAATTCTGCGATTGGCTGTAAATGTTTCATGTCTTATTGTACAGGTAAAAAAAGTTTTTGGCAAACAGGGTTTAAGATAACAATTTTGAAAATTACTTTACACGGCATTACTTCCAATGTTCAAGCGACCGGCGCATAAACTCCCGAATGTCGATGCCGTATACTTTACTTAAAGCATCACTGTAAAAAACATCTTCAATTGTTCCGGCTGCAGAAATTTCTCCATTGTTCATTACAATTGCCGTATCGCTGAAAAGACGCGCAAGGTTGAGATCGTGGAAAACGCCAATCACTGTTTTATTGTTTTCCTTAACCCATGTTTTTAACAGATTCAGAAGTTCTATCTGATGCTTTAAATCAAGGTGATTCGCAGGTTCGTCAAGTAAAATTAAATCCGGCGTTTGTGCAAGGGTTCTTGCAAGAAGAACACGCTGAAGCGTTCCGCCGGAAAGTTCATCAATCATGCGGTCTTGAATATCAAATATGTCAAGTTTTAGCAAAATATCTTCAATAATGGTTTTATCTTCGGCGGAAAGATTTTTCAGCAAACCTTTGGAATAAGCATAACGTCCCATCGAAACTGTATCAAAAACAGTGTATGGAAAATACACCTGTAATGCACTCTGACTGAGCAGTGCAATTTTCTTTGCAAGTTCCCTGCGGGAAATAACGGAGATATCATTATCATTCATTAACACACAGCCCCGGTAATCAATGATGCGTGTAACGGCTTTAAGCAAAGTGCTTTTACCGCAGCCGTTGGGACCAAGCACACAGAGGCTTTCACCCTTCTGCGCTTTGAAGCTGATGTTGTGTATAACGTCTTCGCCGCCATATCCTGCGGACAAATCTTTAACTTCCAGCATTATGCAAACCTCATTTTTTCACCATACGATTTTTTGGCTGCAAACCCGGACGCCGCCGGAAATACACCCACGCAAAGAACGGCGCGCCGATTAAGGCAGTAATTGCCCCAACGGGCATTTCCGAAGGCGAAACAATTGTTCTTGCTATAAGGTCTGTAATTACCATTAGTGAACCGCCAAGCATGAATGACATTGGAATTAAATGCCTGTGCTGCGAACCGGTGATCCTTCGCGCCGCATGAGGGGCAATAAGATCAACAAAGCCGATAACTCCGCTCAGGGCAACTGCGGCTCCTGTAAGCACGGCGCATAAGGCAAGGAGTTTGTAACGCAGAGCGCCGGTTTCCACTCCTGCGGATTTTGCCTGATCATCGCCAAAGCTAAGGATGTCCATTTCTTTTGTGTAAAGTAAAATCCCGGCCGTACCAATCACAAAAAACGGAAGCAGCAGCAAAACATACGTCCAGCCGCGCATTGCAAAACTGCCCATCTGCCAAAGAGCTATACGCCGAAGATCGTCGCTATAAATTGCGCTTAACATTGTAAGTACTGCATTTAAGAAAAGCGAAAGCACCATACCGCAGAGAATGATCGTGTTACTCGACATCGATCTGTCAATGCGCGAAGAAAACGCCGCAACAAAAAAAACCGTTAAAAGCCCAAAGACAAACCCCGTAAGCGGAAGGGAAAATCCACCAAGAAACGGAAGCGTAATCCCCGTTATAATAATAATCCCCGCCCCTAAAGAAGCCCCGGAAGAAACGCCCAAAATGTAAGGCGAAGCAAGCGGATTCCGTAAAATTGACTGACAAACAGCCCCGCTGATCGCAAGACAGCCGCCTGCAAGAAAAGCAAGCAAAACCCGGGGAAGCCGAAGAAGCCACACAATGGAAACATTACGCGGATCAACACTCAGAGGAAGAGGAATACGAAAAATCCTGTGCAAGGTGATCATAATCGTATCACCAAAGGAAATATTGGAACTCCCCAAAGAAGCGCTTGCAACAATAATCAAAAGAGAAACAACAACACCTATAACAATGCGACGTCCAACCTTCATTCCAAACTCCTTTTCCTTCTCTTTTCCCTTTTCATTTTTCTCTTTTCACTTGAAAAGGTTACCACAACTCAGGGTAAACAGCCTGCGACATTTGGCGTAACGCAAGAATAATACGCGCGGAATTTCTTACGGCGGAATTAGTATCTATTTGATATATTTGATTGAATCTAACTGCATCTATGTGTTCAAAACCCGGTCTGGACTTTATCTCATCTATTGGATCCTCAATATAATCAACGGTGGTCAGAATAACATCGGGGTTCAGAGAAATTACAGATTCCGCGCCCGGCATTACAAGCCAGTCTTCGCTGCCAAAAATATTATGCGCACCAATTACGGTAATCATATCGTCAATATAACTGCCCCTTCCAAAAGTCATCATATACGGCGCTGCAGAAATTTCCAGATAAACAGATTTTCTGTTAACAATACCCGCAGACTTTTGGGCAATTTCCGCTACCTGCGACTTCATTGAATTTATCAGATTTTCCCCGGCTTCCCCCGCCTGTAAAAGATCGGCGACAAAAGCGATGTCAAGATAAATGTCGTTAATGCTTTCACTCATGGAAATGTAAGCAACGGCGATTCCCATTTCACGTAACAGTTGGAACGGATCATCGCCGGTTCCCGTAGGATTATGCCCGCTTGCAAGAATTAAATCTGGATTAAGTGAAACAAGCGCTTCGGCATCAGGGTAAAAGAAATCCAAATACAGCAGATTGGAAGGAAGCCCGCCAATATCTGCAGAATGAACGTCAACTGCAACAAGCTTTGACGCAAGTCCAAGATCCACAATAATTTCTGTGTTGGAAGGCGATGTAGAGACAACCCTGCTAATTGAACCGCTGATTTGCACAGGCCTTCCTGAGCGGTCGATAATTTCTCTCGCGGTTTGCGGTCTGCACGAAACAAAAAGCGATACCGCAAGAACAAAAATTGTGCAGGCAAGGATCAACCTGCGTACGGCGGATTTAATAAAAAACATAGAAACTCCTTTTCTTAAAGAAAAGAAGCCTGAGAGCGCAGAAACTGCGCATCTGCAAAGACCGGATTATAAATGCATTAGATACTTACAACGAAATCTCTTGTATACAGGCGAGGGTTTCGTTTTAGAGATGTTAATTCGGCTTTTCACAGGCTCTTCCTCGAAGCTTGGAAAAATGTACACATCCTCAAGGATGTGTGTATACCAAAGTTTCCTGGCTTGAGGGCAATTTTTCCGCCGGTCTTCCCATCCAACAATTACATGCTGAACAGTGACCCTGCTTGCGCAGTTTTGGAACCGAAGGTTCCTTGCAGAATCTTCCCAATTACAGTTACGGGTTAGCGGGGGATTTCATCTGACTACTTAATTTTTAAAGACGCCTATACATTTTTAAAACACAAATCTAAAAATTAAGTAGTCAGACGGCACCCCACTTCCTTTGAAGTATACTTTTGAAAGAATATACTCATTGTTTGAAAGTGTCAATGTCAGCATCGGTATTACAATTATTACGGAGTTTAGCTTCTATGAGTTTTATAAGGCCACCTATGAGGCAACTCCTCAAGATGACCTTATAACTGCCCGTCTCAATGAACACGAACGAAGAAAAAAGGATATCCTTATTCGACTCCGTTCGTATCATTCGTTGGCCTCGTCTTCGTCAGGTTTTAATACACCAATATACCGTAATTGCCGCTGGAGCCGCCAACCCCTTGTACGATTATGATGACGGAACCGTTATTGCTATAATGTGTGCCCATGTCTATACGAATTGAGTTTATGATACCTTCACGGTTACGGTCTGTTTCTATATCAGTTACCGGAACAACAACAGCGCCGCTCGAATTCAAAACAGTTATCTGTATATCGGCAAAAGGCTCGGTTATTACATTATTTGCAGAGTTGTCAAGATCACGCCACATTATAAAATAATAAGAGTCTGTCATATTATCCACCCGGTAAGTATGTCTTTCCCTAGCCCGTAACGTATTTTTAATAAAATCACTGGGACTATTACCCCCGGGTACTACTATTTTGGTTATTGTACTGTTTTCATGGGTTCTGATGGAGGTTGGGTTTCCGTTTGCATCCCGGCCGGTTATTGTCCATGTATCCCATCGCCCAAAAGTTCTGGTAAAGTATTGCCCCTCTAATGTAATAGTATCACCGGAAATCGAATAGGTTCCTGTGCCGCTTGCCGCCCCATTCAGCCTTACTTCATAGTTTTGACCGGAAAAAGTAACCACGAGTACATCTGTGTTTGTTATATATTATATAATTGATGAAGGTGGTTCCGGAAAGGGTGTTTTGCTGCGCCATTGCCGGAAATATGGCTACCGCCATAAGTACGGTAATCACGAGTAGTCTGATCATGCTTTTCATAAAAATTCCTTTTTAAAACAATATTTAAAACCCCATACGGGATTCCTGTATAATCATAATATATACCATTTTTTATTTATTTTATCAAGGTTTAGTGGTGCCGGTTTTGTCTAAACACTTACTGTGTTTAGACAAACTGACCCATGACAGGCACTGTTTCTTATTTCGCGCAATCGCTAGATACAGTTCCTTTTTTTCACCTTTTGTAATATAATTAACCCATGATACTTAGCAACCTTGTGGTGGAAGCGGGGAAAGCGCTGCCCCTTGGGGCAGCGCTTTCCTGTGACGGCGTTAACTTTGCGGTCTTTTCGAAAAACGCCACGGCTGTAACGCTCGTTCTTTTTGATTCCGCAGAGGAAGACAGCCCGCGCGTGGAAATTCCTCTTGATAAACGTGAAAATAAAACCGGTAATATCTGGCATTGCTTTGTGAGAGATCTTAAAGCCGGGGCATGTTATATGTATCGTGTTGACGGACCGTATTTCCCCGAAAAAGGAATGCGCTTTAATGTGCATAAAACTTTGCTCGACCCTTATGCAAAGGCGCTGACAGATATAAGCGGCTGGGATTACCGCAAGTGTTCGGGCTACGACTATGAAAAACCGGGCAAAGACCTGACATATTCTTACGAAGATGATATTGCAAACCAGCCGCGCGGAATTATCGTAGACGATGTTTTTGACTGGCAGGGAGATACGCCGCTTAATTACCCGCTGCGGTTTTCTGTAATTTACGAAACCCATGTTAAAGGCCTTACGGCTCATCCCAATTCCGGCGTTGAACACCCCGGCACATACCGCGGCGTAATCGAAAAAATTCCGTATCTAAAAGATTTGGGAATCACAAGCATCGAGTTCCTTCCCCTGCAGGAATTTAACGAAAATGAATTCCCGCGCTACAACAACCGCGGCAAAAAACTTACAAACTATTGGGGCTATTCAACAGCGGCATTTTTTGCGCCGAAGGAATCATACGCGGCAGATCGAAGCCCCGGCGGACAGGTGAATGAATTTAAGGAGATGGTAAGGGAACTGCACAAAGCGGGAATTGAAGTTATCCTTGACATTGTTTTTAACCACACAGCCGAGGGCAATGAACAGGGACCGACTTTTTCCTTCCGCGGGTTTGATAATTCCGTCTATTATATGCTTGCAGATAACAAACGTTACTATAAAAATTACTCCGGCTGCGGCAACACTGTTAACTGCAATCACCCTGTAGTCCGCACGTTTATCATGGACTGCCTTCGTTATTGGGTTACAGAAATGCACGTTGACGGCTTTCGTTTTGACCTTGGATCGATACTTGGGCGCGACCAGAATGGGAATTTAATGGAAAACCCGCCGACTCTTGAACAAATTGCAGAAGACCCTGTTTTAAGTTCTACAAAAATCATCGCGGAAGCATGGGACGCAGGCGGCGCTTATCAGGTTGGCTGGTTTCCGGGAGGACGCTGGGCGGAATGGAACGACAAATACCGCGACAATGTGCGGCAGTACTGGCGCGGCGATATAAAAGAAACGCGCAGCCTTGCAACACGAATTGCGGGAAGCTCCGATCTTTACCTGCGCGACGGACGAAAACCTTTTCATTCAATCAATTTTATTACAAGCCACGACGGCTTTACGATGAACGATCTTGTTTCGTATAACAACAAGCACAATCACGACAACGGCGAAGACAACCGCGATGGAAGCGGCAACAACATAAGTTACAATTACGGCATCGAAGGCCCTACATTAGACCCTGTAATTTCTGCAATCCGCGAAAGGCAGATTAAAAATTTTTTTACAACGATGATGGTATCGCTTGGCACGCCGATGATCCTCGGCGGCGATGAATTTGCACGCACCCAAAAAGGCAACAACAACGCCTACTGCCATGATGATGAAATTTCATGGGTTGACTGGTCATTGCTGGAAAAAAATAAAAACCTTTACAGATTTGTAAAAGAAATAATTGCATTCCGCCGCCGGCATCCCGGTTTTATGCGCCCTGAATTTTTTACAGGAATAGGCGGCTCGTACAATGCAATTCCCGATATAAGCTGGTATGATGAAAGCGGCGAAATCCCCGACTGGGACGAACTCGGCTATTATCTTGCCCTTCGTTTGCTCGGGAGCAGGGCAGAAACTATGGCGGACAGGGATGACAATGATTTTTTCATCATGCTCAATTCAAACAAAGACCTCCAAAAATTTAAAGTGGCATCTCCTCCGCCAAAAAAAGAATGGCTGCGTGCAGTTGATACAGGGCTTCCCTCCCCCGAAGATATACTTACACAGGGAAACGAAAAACCGCTTGCAAGTCAAATTCTCTATCCTGTTAAAGCACGCAGCATGGTTATATTAATTTCAAAGGAAGTTTAAAAAAAATTATGGACAACAGCAGTTTTATTTTTGGCGTCGATCTTGACGGCGTAGTGGGTGATTTTTACGGTGCAATTCGCAGCATTGCCGCCGACTGGCTGAATAAGCCGGTTGAATCGCTCCCGGAAGAAGTTTCATACGGTTTAGGCGAATGGGGTCTTGATGAATTCGGCGGCTACGAAGGCCTCCACCGTTATGCGGTAACACAACGCAATATATTCCGCGACATGATCCCAATAGAAAATGCGCCGGCAACATTGCGAAAATTATCCTGCCTCGGCATCCGCATCCGCATAATCACCCACAGGCTTTTTCTAAAATATTCACACCGCACATCAATTACGCAGACAGTTGAATGGCTCGACAATTACGATATTCCGTATTGGGACATTTGCTTTATGAACGACAAGGGAGCGGTTGGAGCGCATGTTTACATCGATGACGCGCCTGAAAATATTATCAACCTCCGCAACCTTGGATGTAAAACAATTGTATTCAGCAATTCCACAAACCGCCAAATGCCCGGCCCCCGCGCAAACAACTGGCAGGAAGTTGAAAACATCGTGATGGAAGCCCGCGAGGAATGGCGTACGGGAACCGTAGGATTATTCGGCGTTTAGTGAAAGAAATTTTACTTACAACAATAAATGCAAAATGGATTCACCCTTCGCTCGCGCTCCGTCTTCTTAAAGCCAACCTCGGCGCACTTGAAGAAAAATGCAAAATTGCAGAATTTGCGCTTCGCCAGCCGTTACGCGAAAAAACAGATGCAATCCTTGCATCCCGTCCGCGTATTTTGGGAATTTCTGTATCAATCTGGAACCACACGGCAACAATTGAACTTCTTGACACTCTCGAAGAATTCTGGGAACGGCAAAATTCTCCGCAAGCAGCGCGTCCAATCGTGGTACTTGGCGGCCCCGAAGTTTCGCACCTGCCGCAGAATGCAGAAATTTTCCGTTTTGCAGATTATGTAATCTGCGGCGAAGGAGAAATTGCATTCAGACAGTTATGTGAAAAAATTTTAAGTGAAGCCGGGCCGCACCAAAAGCAAACTGCGGAGATTCCGCCGGAAATTCCGCCGGAATTTCCGGCACAGTTTATTGATGCACAGCCCGTCAGTCCTGCAGAAATAAAAAGCGCTTATCATCTTTATACCGAAGAAGACCTTGCAAGAAAATTAATCTATGTTGAGTCAAGCCGCGGCTGCCCTTTTAGCTGTGAATATTGCCTAAGCTCTGTTAAATATCCGGGCGTATCTGCGCAGGCAATTACAGCAACACTTCCGGTGCAGGAATTCGCGGCGGAAAAATTCCTTGCGGAAATGGATTTGTTAATCAACCGCGGCGCGAAAACTTTTAAATTCCTGGACAGAACATTTAACTCCAACATAAAACGCGCCGTTCAAATTATAGAATTTTTCCTTAAAAAATTAAAAGAAAATAAAACATTTGTGGTTCACTTTGAAATTGTCCCTTCAATTTTACCGCAGGAATTCCTGGAAGCGCTTTCACAATTTCCCCCGGACTCTCTGCGGCTGGAAATCGGCATCCAAACATTAAACCCGGAAGTTGCTTCGCTTATTAGCCGCCCGTCAAATCCCGCGAAGGAACTGGAAAACCTCCGCCGGCTGAGGAAAAACACAAACGCGATCATTCACGCCGATCTAATTGCAGGTCTCCCCGGCGAAGATTTGGCGTCATTCGGCAGGGGCTTCGATCTCCTCTGGCAGACGCTTTCACAGCCTGAGCCATCTTCTGCGACCCTCCGCGAAAAAGAAAGCAAGAAGTTTGAAATTCAACTTGGAATCCTCAAGTTACTTCCCGGAGCATCAATTTCCCGGCATAACGAAACATACAAAATGCGTTATAACCCTCTTCCCCCTTATGAGATTGAAGAAACTATCAATATGAACGCCGATGAAATTAGCCGGATAAAAAATTTCGCCCGTTTTTGGGAAACAATAGTTAACCACGGCCTTCTAAATATAGAAGACAATAAAGAAACATTCGTCAGATTTATGGCTCTTTCCGATTCGCTCTTTGCCCATTTCGGCAGAAATTGGGGGATCGATAAATTCGAATTGAAAAAAATAATTTCCTGCATTTGGTGATTGATAAAATTTAAAAAAAACAATATTACTACGTTCCACGCGGTACCTTGACCAAACAGGGATTTTATGCGATATTTAAGATAGCCTGTGGGTGAAAAGAGGATGCTTTGAGGGACGGTTGAGGATACCTGCTTGCTACAGGTTGATTGCCGTTAATGTACCAGCGTCCTCTTTCTTTTTGTCCAAACCAAAGTCTATCGCTTCTATTGAGTACAATTTAGCTTTTGCCAATGGATCGAGATACTCTTTTATAGAAGATCGCCGCAAAACCGCATAAAGCCCGCTTTTACTTTTTAGTTCAATAGCCGTCCGTTTAACCGTTCCATTATTGGATATAATATTCTCAAGAGCTTTTTCCGCTTCATACCTATTTGCCGCCTGTCTGTTTGACTCTGCCATTTTTCGGACTTCATCGGGTTCCCCAAAATCAGTGATCAACAGAGTTTTCGCCTTTTCTGTACTACTATCCCACGGTTCTTTTTTCAAGTTTTAATTCCTTATTGAGTAACAGCTTAGTATGAATTTTTTTTTATGGCAATGAAGAACCTCGCCCTAAAGGGACGAGGTATCTTCGTTCTGTAAGGAATGGATTGTATGCGGTTTCAATACCAAAACATTCCAATATTAACTTGGTTCAAACCGCCCTGAAGGGCGGGGTATTGAACCCGCTTGCGAATAAAGTTTGTATTTTTTGCCGGAGCACTGGACTTTTTTCATTATATGCGCTATATTATCCGCTGGAGGAACGAAATGAAAAAACGAATTGTTTTTTTTGTACTTAGCTTGTTTTTATTGATCTTCTTTGCGTGTGATCTACAACTTCCCACCTACATAGAAGTTTCAAAGACGCAGGAACTGGAATTCAGGAATGTTAATTACAATCTGACTGAATACATAACAGATTTAATTGATATGATACCCTTGGGAGAACTGGAAGTAGATTTAGGCGATTTGCAAATTTATATACTTAAATGTATAAATGCTGCTGAACTGACGCGGTTAATCTACATGAAATATGAATATGAGTTGGACATTGATCAGGAGTTCAATTTTGATCAACTTCTTAATGACAATTTAGCTAATATCCTTGACATTGATGCGCTTCTTGATGGTGAATTGGGCAATATCCTTAACATTGACGAACTTCTTGGTGATGTTTTGGATGAATTTGTCGTTGCCCTGAAACAACTTGAAGATGCTATTTTAGGTTTGGCACCACCTCAGAGCGGTTTATTCATTACTGCAGTTAATACTGCATATAGTTCAAGTTATGTCACCACTCAAGACTTCCTTGATGATTTAACAATTAATAAATTTCTGGCTCTGCCTACTGAAGTTAAGACCACCATGCTTGGTTTAACTTATACTGATTTCAATACAGACCTGTTTGAGCTTAGTTATAATTATCCATATCAATACAGATATGAATTTGATTATGACCTTGATGAAAGTATTGACTATGATCTGGCTGATGAAGACCTGAATTTTGATTTTGATCCTGACGCTCTTCTTGCAGATTACCTTGAAGATATTACCATTCCGTCGGGTGTTAATCTTCCGGCATTGGACCCAACCTTTTATCTTTCCAAGACAGGCATTTTTAACGAATTTGTCATCAAAATAGACGGCGACCCAGACAAAATCGGAAACGCAACTGGTATTAACACAGCCTCTCCTTATGAATACTCAGGTACGGCGTTACCCGCGGGTGGTATATCATTAGATCTTAACAATCTTCCAATGTTAAGTGTGGATGTATCCAAAGAAATACCTCTTGTGTTTGATTTAGATTTTAATTTGGAAATTGACCTTAACATTAACCTTGATACGCCTATTTCTTCAGCAACGATTAGACAAGTAATTACTGATATGCTCGTAGAGCTGGTCAAAGAAAAAGCTAAAGACTTGGCTAATGAACTAATTAATAAACAGGCAAGTAAGATATTTAACGACTTGCTTGACGATATTTTTCCTGTACGCACAGGTAAAATACTGATCGAAGCAGCCCTTTGGCTTCCAATCAAGCTGGAGGTAGACGACGGTACAGAAATTTCCATTAAAGACAACTTTGGTTTTGACTTGGGCGAAGAAATTGGCAACGGCGTCGATCTTTTTGGAAGAGACACCCCTTCAGCCATTTCATTGCTGGAAGTTATTAAAAGCCTTGAAGTGGTAGTAGACATTACCGGCATACCTTTTGAAGGCGCGAACTTGGTTATAGATTGTAAATCATCGGGAGTTAATATTACAATACCTTTATCACAATCAATAACCATTCAATTGAGCGAAGATGATCTTGCAAAGGTAAACGAATATTTCTTTCTTCCGGATATCAAGCTGGTATTTGTTGGGTCAGGCGGTAGAATTGTAATACCGGAATCTTTTAGCCTTAACAGTTTTCGGCTTTCAGCGTCGATAGCTTACAGTCTGGATTTATCTTAATAGGAGGATGATTCAAATATGAAAAAAATTACATTATTCCTTATAATTAGTTTAATTTTTATTCACTTAGCTGCCGCACAAGGTTTCCGGCTGCCTGACAGATCATTTGAAATTGGCCTTTTAAATACATCCGTCAACTTAACAAGTGACTTTATGCCTCTTACCGACATCTTTCAGGAGTCAATTGTTTTAGATCTTGACGATCTAAATGATGGTTTTAGGCTTGGTTTTGGAGTTAATATTTCTCCAATATACATTAACATCAATGCCGGAAGATGGGGCTTTGGTATACATACAGGGCTGGAAGGCGTAGGCAGCATCGATCTTGCAGGAAAAATGCTGTCTCTCGATCTGAATAACAGCGGTACAGCAACATCCGAAGCAAGTTTGGCAGTTTTTACAACTGCAGGGCTCAGCATATTCTTTCATATTCAGGATTTTAAGGTAAAGTTAAATCCATCTGTATTTCTAACCCTTGCATATGTAAGACCGGAAATAATCTACACTTTGGACCGTCCAAATACAAGCACAAACGATTATATTGATATTAAAATTCGTGCAGAAATGGACATTTTTACCGCATACCCAACTTCAATACTCGACAGTTTAAATGTCGGCGACATTTTATCTCCGGATGCCGGAGCGGGTTTTGACTTTAGTTTTGGAATTGAATACCCGCTTTCGCAGGCAACAGGACTAAAAGACAGAGCGCGGTATCTTGATTTTGATGTAGGTTTGGATCTTGTCAATATTCCGATTCTTCCATCTACACTAACCAATTATATGAATAATTGGGCTGAAGTTCATATTAATCTACCTTTAGACAGCCTCGACATTGACAATCTTTCTACAGACGACATAATCGACATTACTTCAGGAAGCGACAGCATCGAAACTAGATATAAAGAAATCGATCGTCCGTTTAAGGCAATTCTATGGGCTAATTGGCGTCCTTTTGGAAATCAACTGCTTACACTAACGCCGTCACTTGGGTTTGCAATAAGCCCCCATTTTTATAACAATTCATTCTCTTTGGAAGGCGGCCTTAATATTTGTTTTGATCTGATAAATTTATTTATTATTAATGCAGGAATAAACTACCGGGATCGTATGTGGGTAAACAGTGTCAACCTTGCGGTAAACCTGTGGCTGTTGGAAGTTTATGCCGGAGTGGAAGTCAGATCGCAAAATATTCTTAAAAGTTTCAGCACTGCAGGTCTTGGTGTAAATCTCGGAGTCAAACTAGGATTCTGAAAAAGGGTTCCAGACAGGAACCGACAATTCCGATGGAAACGGGTTAGGGAGCTTAAAATCCGGCAGCCAATCGCTGCCGGTTATAAGCTCCTGGCAAAACCCGTCTTCTATATCAAATTCAATAAGCCATTGCATAACGGTATCATATTCACTTTCTGACAAAAACCTCTGGGGCATTGGTTTGTTCCTTCCCTCGATTGGCGTGTATTGCGTCATTAAAGACAACATTCCTGAATGGGCTGCATTATCTGCAAACCATCGTAACACCTGCCTTGTAGATTCAAGAAAGCCCGGAAGAATTAAATGGCGGATAATCACCCTGCCTTTTGCAATTTCAAGCATTTTTAAAATTGCCGCTTCGGCAATTTTAGGATAATCGGGTGCATTAAAAAATTCAGCGGAAATTCCGCTGTCCAGTGTTTTTAAGTCGGGCAGGAAAATCTCCACATAATCGCTCAACAATTCCAGCGCACAGGTTGTCTCATACGCCGAAGAATTCCACAACACAGGAAGATTTACCCCAATTTTTCGCGCTGCGTTAAGTCCTTCTATGATTCCCGGAATTGCGTGGCTTCCCGTAACAATGTTGATATTTTCCGCCCCATTATCGCGTAACGCAGCGCAAATTTTTGAAAATTCGCCTGCAGTTACAATTCTGCCAAAGCTTGCACTTCCATGTGAAACTTGTTTCTCAGAAACCTGTTTCTGCGAAACTTGGTGGTTTTGGCAGAAATTGCAGCCTAAATTGCAGCCGCTGATAAAAATTGTTCCAGAGCCGCCAACTCCGACAAGCGGCGGTTCTTCTCCTTTATGAATAACGGCGGCTCCAATGCGTAAATCGGATGTTTCGCCGCAAAAGCCTGTCTCTCCTGCATTACGGTTAACACGGCAGTTTTTGGGACAGAGCATGCAGGATGTGTACATGCATGATGTGTACATATTCATTTCATTCTTAATAATACCCATGTGGCTCCCCTGCCGCCGTTAGCTGCATTTTCATGTCCGCTTTCTCCGGCAAAGCTGCATTGTTCAATAAATTTTTGCACCACTTTTAAAAGAACAACTTCTCCTACGGAATGATTGCCTTTTCCATGAATGATCCGCAGTTTTTCACAGCCCCTGTTTCTTGCATTTTCAAAAAAAGCTTCAAGAGTTGTCCATGCTGTTTCTTTTGTAAGCCCGTGAATATCCAAAACATCATCTGGTTTTGCATGAATCAGACGGCGGCGCTTTTCGCCTTTTTGAGTATGCCTTTTTTCATCGGCATCCTTATCTATAACTTTATTTTTTGAGAGCCATTCATCCATTGTTGATTTTGGAGAACCGCGAAATTTCCCATGTTCCCATTTGTACAGAATTTCTCCAAAATCCACTAAATCTTTACCCCTTTAATTTCATATTGCGCGCCAATGCCGAAGAAATCAACTTTTAATGAACCGGAAGGAATAAAGCTGATAACTGCAAAGGTTGCGCCTATTCGGCTGCGGGGGTTGCCTACGCTTCCGGGATTTATTAACGTTATGCCATTTATTTCTTTATTGCAGGGCACGTGGGTGTGCCCAAATAATACAATACTTGCTTCTGTCGCTTTGGCTGAATTCACAAGAACGTGATACTCGCCGTATAAACTGTGGCGATGTCCGTGGGTTAATAAAATACGGCGGCCGGCAAAGTCATAAACAGCGGATTCCGGCATGGAGTGTCCGTAATCGTTATTTCCATTAACAAGTTTCCACTCGCTGAAAAAGCCTGTCGCGTTTGCCGCCAGATTTAAATCGGATATCCCGTCGCCAAGAAAAACAGCGCCGCAGATTCCGTCGTTTGGCGGAGTGCGGTTCTTTGCCCAATTCAAAACCGCTTTAAGCGCAGAAAGGCGGCCATGGGTATCGGAAATTACAAGAAGCTTTTTTATTTCCATAACAACAACTTACATATTAAGGCTAAGGCAACATTAATCAGGTTCGCGCTGCGTTATTACGTCTGGAATTGACAAAGCGCAGGAAATCATTGATGTTTTTTACTGTAATTCTATCAGGATATATTTCTATACGGCGCTGGTTTACAAAATGACCCAAAATATCCCTTGCTTCATTAACGCTCATTCCCGCCCAGTGAGCCACACCTTCGACAGTTGTTTTAAATTCACGCCGTTCGCTGGTTTTGTCAATGTCAGGCTGTGTTTCATCAAGCATGAGAAAAACGTCAGCAAGTCTTGCCTGAGGTTCGGGCAGGGTTAGAATCATAAAACGCCGTTTTGAATCGTAAATTCGTTTGCAGAACATTTTTAAAAGTTTCAGCGCAATTTGCGGGTTTCCCAATAAAAGAATTTCAAAGTTTTGGGAGGTAAATTCAAGTACTTTTACTTCATCAAGCGCGATGGCGGTCGCTGAACGGGGAGAATTTTCCAGAATAGCCATCTCGCCGAACATCTCGGATGGATGAAGAATATCAAGCGTACGTTCAATATCCCCAACCAGTTTTACAAGCTGTACTCTGCCTGATTGAATAAGATAAAAAGTATCACCAAGTTCGAACTCGGAAAAAATTATTTCTCCTTTTTGGAATGTCCGGGAAAAACGGCCGAATGCCGCAAGATTCATAGCCATCTCACGCTCCCTCTGTGCTGCTTGATTGCAAGCTGCCGCTCGAAATCGAACTTAACGCTCTTTTTGCCTTAATAACTACGCTGTCATCTTCACCGCCGCCAATTGAAAGTATTTTTTTATAGAATGCAACGGCTTGATCTGTTCTGCCCAGTTTATCATTACACTGACCCATTATATACATTGTTTCTTTTAATTCAGGATGTTTCGGAGACTTGGTAAGCATATTTGTAAAATACTTTATACTTTCTTCAAATTTGTTTAAAAGGAACATACAGCGCCCGATTTCAAGCGCACTTTTTGCTGACAAATTTGGATCATCGCCGGAATCCACTATTGCTTTAAATGCCAAAAATGCTTCCTGATATTTTCCCTGCGAAACCATGCTTACGGCACCATGATAAGCTTTAGCTGTTTTGTTGGCTTCACCCGGCGCCCCCGGCGAAGGAGCGCTGACAACAACATTCGGACCCTTGTTGTCTCCGAAACGTGATACAGAAGCCTCGGCAATTTCCAGATTCTTTGATGCCTGAATTGCATTCTTGCCTGACGGATAATATGTCAGATAACGGCTGAATACATGTTTTGCCTGTGAAAAACGGCGGGTTTTTAAATAAAATTCACCTACATTAAAAAGACCGTCGGCAGGGGACTGTTCTTCTTTTGCCATTACCTTGGAGACCTGTTTGTGAACACGCCTCATCTGATTGGAAAAAACTTTCAGCATCTTCATAATGATTCTTGAATTTGCCATTGCCACTGCTTCAAATTCTGGCACTGTAAAAACCATTACGGTAGTGTCAGAAAGAGCAACGGCATTTTCTTCTCTTGCATAACGCCCAAGCGCAGATTTAACTCCAAAAAATTCTCCGGGCTGCACAGGGTCTCTTATATCAGCGCCTGTTTCTATGTCCTGATAAACAAGGCTTATTTTTCCGGTTTGCAGAATATAAATCTTATCTGCAGGATCCCCCTGAAAATAAATAAGAGAACCTGATCTATATTGAGCCGGTCTTGGCATTATTTTTCTTCCTCCGGTTCAAAAGGAAGATAATCAAGTTCTTTTTTAAAACCGACTTTCTTCCTGACTTCTTTATAGAGACCCGCCGGGTCGCCTTTAATAAACATTGCCCTGTTATCAACTTTTATCTGTGTATAACCTGAAGGAAGTTCGCCTTTAAAAATATCAAGAAAACGCATTTCGCCATAAATTGGCATTCCCTTAAGAATTAAAAGTTCAATGTCCTTCATTCCTGCATTTACAAGATTTTCATAAGGATCATCGTTTTTGGCTTTCATAACAATGATGTCGCCTAACATATCATCTTCCAGCCTGCCAATTTTGTCCTGCATACGGAATGCTTTTGCAGAATTTACCGTAACCATCTCGAAGATTTGTTTCGCAGGAAGGTCTTCGCCGTATAATTTACGGTAAAGTTCCCTGTCGTATTTTATCTCCGCAAGAAGATTGGCAGACCCCGATGCAGATGAATCTGTACCTATTGTAACATTTACTCCGGCTTTAATCATCTTGCGGATTTTCGCGGTAACATTAAACATAGACATATTGGAAAAACCGCACCATGAAACACTTGCGCCTGCTTTAGCTACTTTTTTAATATGTTCGTCACTGAATGAAATACAATGAACAAAAAGACAGTGATCGTCAAGGACATTTAATTCTTCCAGCTTATCAACACTGTTCATTGCTTCGTAATCGAACCCCTCGGATAGATGTGTGATAAACGGCCAGTTATTTTTTTTCGCAATAGCATGCTCAATTTCAACACCATCACCCCATTTTAAATCATACGAAGTGCTTTCATGCGAAAGGGCATACTCCTGAATCGCCCTGATCGGGAGAGTCGGCAAAATAAGGTCGTTCCATTGATGGGGAAAATGATCGCTCACGGTTGTAACCCCGGAGAAAAGACACTTATAACCGGAAAGTGCGTAAAGATCCTCCCTTGTTAACTTTGACCGTTCCTGAAACGTTTTGGACGCTTTTAAATCATTGTCCCAGGGCAGCCACGTAAGATAGAAACTGCCTTCCTTAGGCCCCACAGGCGGACGATAATTCCCCTGCAGATGATCATGGGTATTTATTAGCGAAGGATAAATGAAAGATTTTTCCTTCAAATCAATTTTTACAGTACCGCCCGGAGAAACAATTTTTTCTCCTTTAACTCCCAAATCACCGGTATGTGTTTCTTTACCCGGGGTAACAATTACCCCTTTTTCCAAGGTATATTCAAACACTTACGGACCGTCCTTATTTTATGAAAAATTCCCTATACTGTAATTTTATTAAAAAAAACCATAAAGATCAACGATCCAAGGTCTTTATACAGGAAAGATTTCATCGTTATAAATTAATTATCGCTTATTTGTGCACAAATTGCAAATATTTGATACAATATTAAAAGATGGTTGATTTTCATACACATTCCAATATTTCCGACGGGGATTTGCCGCCGGCTGAACTTATCCATGAAGCCGTAAGACAAGGTTTAAGCGCCATAGCTTTGACCGATCATGACACAATTGAAGGTTTTGAAAGCGCAAGAAATGCCGTAAAATCGCTTACAAATGATAAAAAAATTCATTTTATTCCGGGAATCGAGATAAATATTTCGTGGACATCAAAAAACAAAAGTATAAGGCTGGGTCCCGGCGGGGAATTTCATCTGCTTGGCTTGGGAATTAATTCGCCAAGCCCCGCTTTTACAGACGCTGTGTGGCGGTTATCAAATCACCGCAAGGCAAGAAACCGTGAAATTCTTAACAGAATGTATGAATTGAGCGTAATCACTAATAAAGAAGCCGCATGGAAAGAACTTTTGGCTCTTGCCGGAAGGAGCGCTGGTACGGAGCGTCAAAAATCGGGCTATTCACTTGGCCGGCCTCATTTTGCAAATTATTTAATTAAGCACAAATTTGCAAAAAATCAAAATCAGGCGTTTGATCGTTATCTTGGTGTGGGAAGACCTTTGTATGTGCCAAAAAGAGGATTAAAGTTTGAAGAAGCTGTTGGGCTAATTCGCGAATCCGGCGGGATTCCTATTCTTGCGCATCCTTTTTCACTTTTTATTGCATGGGGACGCCTTGTTGATTTCATAAAAAATCTGAAAGACATGGGTCTTGCGGGTATTGAAGCATGGCATCCTGTTGCAAGAGCCGGTTCCTGCCACCGCCTGGAAGCCCTTGGGCGGTCGCTTGGTTTATATGTTACCGAAGGCAGCGATTTTCATGGCGCTTCTCACCCCGAACGTAAGCTTGGGTTTTCCTCAAAGAGCAGAAAAATCAACGATAATATTCTGGAAGCAATTCCCGAGTTAATGTCATTTTCAAACTGAAATCTCGGAATGGCTTCGCTACAAGCCGCTTTATAAGCCTGCATTTACCGATAAAATTTCCCAAGGGTCTTCTCCAAGTCTCCTATGATGAACCGCTTCCAGAATATGCTCTGCTTCTATTGAATCCTTACCTTCAAGATCGGCGATTGTTCTTGCTACACGTAAGATACCGTGGTAGGCTCTGCCTGAAAGACCCAGTTTGGAAATGGCGGTAAGAAGCGCATTCTCTGCCTTTCCGTTCATTTGGCACATTTGCGAAGCTTTACTTGCCGGAATTAATGCATTACGGCGTATTTTCATTCCATTAAACCGGTAACGCTGGATTTCAACTGCCGCGCTGACACGGCGGGCAAATTCTTTACTTTCGCCGGTGTTGTGGATGCCTCCGTTTTGCCTGCTCATCTGCTCTGCTTTTGGCGGCAGGATTGCAGCTCTTATTTCTACACGATCCAGAAGAGCGCCGCCAAATTTACGCCAATAACGGTTAATTTCTTCCGGCGAGCATAAACATGCATTTTGAGTTTCACGCATGCCAAGACGTCCGCAGGGACATGCGTTAGCTGTCATCAACAATTGAAATTCAGCAGGAAGAAGAACCGGCCCCTCTGCTCTGGAAATACTTATAACTTTGTCTTCCAGCGGTTCGCGAAGCGCCTGCAGTACGTTGATTCTAAATTCCGGCGCTTCGTCAAGGAACAGCACGCCAAAATGAGCAAGGCTGATTTCTCCAGGACGGGGAATCCTGCCGCCGCCAAGAATACCTTCTGCACTTGCCGAATGATGCGGCGAACGTAACGGCGGGACAGTTATAAGGCGGTCGATGAATCCGCCATTGTTTAAGTGAGGGCCTGCAAGGCTGTAAAGGCGCGTAACTTCGACCGCCTCATCGGGGGTAAGCTTTGCCATAATTGAAGGCAGCCTTCGCGCAAGCATTGTCTTTCCTGCGCCAGGCGGTCCAAAAGCAAGCACATTATGTCCGCCGGCGGCTGCTATTTCCAATGCACGTTTGTAAATTGTCTGGCCAAGTACATCGGCAAAATCACCGGTATTTTCCATTGCGGCGGCTGATGCAGTTTCCAGAACAACTGCATCAGTTTCCAATGATTTTGGAAATTCTCCTGTTTCTTCTCTTATGAACAGTGTATGTACTGCATTCCCCAAATTTTCCGCAGCAATAAAACGCGCGCCTTTTTCGGTTAAAATAGCCGCTTCTTTTGCATTTTCTGCAGGAACGATAAATTCTGTAATTCCTTCAGACAATCCTGCCGCAATGGCTGCAAGCACTCCCCTTACCGGGCGAATCTTGCCGGATAATTCAAGTTCGCCCATTACAAGCAAGTTCCCCGAGATCGGCACAATACCGGCGGCAGCCATCACTGAAAGTGCAATTGGCAAATCAAGGGCAGCTCCGTCTTTTTTCATTCCTGCCGGCGCAAGATTTATCAATATCCTGTCAAGCGGAAAAGTGAACCCGGAATTTCTGAATGCAGCCCGCACTCTGTCCCGCGCCTCACGTACCGCACCTTCTGCAAGACCGGAAATGTCAACACCTGGAATTCCCCTGCGTATATCCGCCTCAACCCGGATAATAATCCCGCCGGCCCCGTAGGGCATGTAAGCCATAATACTCATGATTCACTCCTTAGAAAAATAAAAATTTCCATGACTATATATGGCGCAGCCGTGCGTGGCGCTTGCCTAACTATCAAATTTTATCTGCATTATAGACAGACTCTGGTTAAAGTTATATGTTTTTATATTGGAGATTTTATGAAACAGATTAAACTGGTGTGCGATTGTGAGGTTATCCACGAGGAAGTAGTCAAGCGGGTGCGTAAGGCTATGCCGAAAGAAGAGGACTTTTACGATCTTGCCGACCTGTATAAGATGTTTTCAGACAGTACCCGCATTCGCATCCTCTGGGCGCTCTCCTGCGAGGAAATGTGTGTATGTGATATTGCCGTACTGCTTGGCATGACCAAATCGGCTATATCCCACCAGCTTAGAGCCCTGCGTCTCAGCAATCTGGTCAAGTATGAAAAGCGTGGAAAGGAAGTCTATTATTCTCTGGCAGACAGCCATGTAAAAGACATTTTTGAAAAGGGTTTTGAGCATATTCACGAGTAAATTATAAAATAAGTTGTTCTGAAACTGAAGTTTCCGAACAACTCTATTAATATTTCGGGAATTGGTTTTTTTTCACTTGACAGTTGAATAGTTGAGCAATTATAATATAAGTAAGGGGTATTGTTATGACTAAAACTGACACTTTTAAAGGGGCTGCCTGCCCGGGCTGCGCTCATGATAAAGAAGACGATGGAAAATTGAGAACTACAAAACTTATATCGGGGGCGGTGGTTTTTGCCGCCGGTATTGTTTTGAATCAGATACTAAAATCGCAGCCCTACATTATACTCGCTGTTTTCATGGCAGCTTATCTTGTTCTCGGCGGCGATATCGTACTACGAGCTCTAAAACGAATAGTCCTGGGTAAAATTTTTGACGAAAACTTCCTGATGAGTCTGGCAACTATCGGGGCTTTTATTATAGGTGAATACCCGGAAGCAGTGGCGGTCATGTTGTTCTATCAGGTGGGTGAATTTTTTCAGGATATGGCGGTCAATAAATCAAAGAAATCCATAAGCGCTCTTATGGATATACGGCCGGATTTTGCCAATCTAATACAAAACGGCGAAGCGGGTCAAATTGTAAAAGTTGATCCTGAAACTGTAAATATCGGGGATGTTATATTGGTAAAGCCGGGAGAAAAAATCCCGCTGGATGGTGAAGTAATTGAAGGCGAAGCAATGCTGGACACCATGGCTCTAACAGGTGAATCCGTTCCCCGAAAAGCAAAAGTGTCCGATACAGTACTCTCCGGCTGTATCAACCTAAATGGCGTATTAACTATAAAGGTAACAAAAACATTTGGGCAATCAACTGTTGCTAAAATAATCGACCTTGTGGAAAATGCTTCAAACAAAAAAGCGCCCACGGAAAATTTTATTACAAGTTTTTCCAGATATTATACTCCTGTCGTTGTATGCCTTGCAGCTCTTATCGCATTTTTGCCGCCGCTTTTTGGTTTTGGTCTGTGGGCTGAATGGGTGCAACGGGGTCTTGTCTTTCTGGTCATCTCCTGTCCTTGTGCGCTTGTGATTTCCATTCCTCTTGGGTTTTTCGGCGGCATAGGCGGCACTTCCCGAAAAGGAATATTAGTGAAGGGGGGTAATTATCTTGAAGCTCTCAACAATCTGGATATTGTGGTCTTTGATAAAACAGGAACCCTTACCAAAGGGGTATTCAATGTAACGGGTATACAAAGTGCAGTTAATTGGACAGATGAGCAGGTGCTTAAATACGCCGCCTACGCCGAATCTTTTTCAAATCACCCTATTGCACTTTCCATACTAAAAGCCTATGCAGAAGTTTCGGCTGATGCATCCGGCAAAGAAATTAACAAGGCAGAACTTTCACAGTACAACGAAATTTCCGGGCATGGCATCAGCGTTAAAGCGAATGGTAAAACAATTCTTGCCGGAAATCACAAATTAATGACAGCTAACGGCATTTCTTTCACGGAAACGCATGATATTGGCACAAAAGTATATGTAGCGGCGGATAATGTGTTTATTGGATGCATCATAATTTCTGATGAAATAAAAGCAGACAGCAAAAGCGCCATTGCCGCCCTCAAAAAGCGCGTCACAAAGACCGTTATGTTAACCGGAGACAGTCAAGAGATAGCACAAGCTGTTGGCGAAGAACTGAAGCTGGACGAATACTACGGCGGTCTTTTGCCTCATGAAAAAGTAGAAAAAGTAGAAATGCTATCACAGCAAAAACGGACAAAGGGCAAGCTGGCTTTTATCGGAGATGGTATTAATGACGCTCCTGTGCTTGCCCGCGCCGATGTAGGTATAGCAATGGGCGGTCTTGGTTCTGATGCAGCCATTGAAGCTGCCGATATAGTTTTAATGACCGATGAACCGTCAAAACTGGTTGATGCCATTGCTATAGCCCGGTTCACCAAACAAATAGTTTGGCAGAATATTGTTCTTGCTCTTGGAATCAAAGCCGTATTTCTTGTTCTTGGCGCGTTCGGCGTTGCTTCCATGTGGGAAGCGGTCTTTGCCGATGTGGGAGTCTCATTGATGGCGATACTTAATGCTACCCGTGTTATGAGGTATAAAAATTAAAATTCTTGTCGCTTCCAGATACAGCAAAAATCGTGAATGTGTTTTATCCATTCTTTCAAACCAGAATGATTTAAAAGTAATTGGTATTGAAAGAGACGAAACCAGCACGATAATAAAATCTGAACGACTTCAACCTGATGTACTACTGTTGGATTTACAGCCGTCCGGATTTGATGAGGCTGAACTTGCACCCATTATACACCGAAGATCGCCTTCAACTTCAATTTTAATGATCAGCGACAAAGATGACAATGACTATGCAGGCATGGCGATTAGAGCGGGTATTTTGGGATTTTTGCTGAGAAAAGCGGATATGGACAAGTTAATCCATGCCATAAGAATTGTAAATTTAGGAGGATTTTATATAAGCCCTTCGATTACTATAAGGGCTTTGGAGAAAATAACAAATAGAAAACAACTTCCGGGACGGGTTATGGACGGTAAAAATATTTATTCGGTTTTTTCTCCTGCAGAACGTTGTGTAGTAATCGATCTTATCCGGGGGCTTTCGGATAAAGAAATAGCCGAACATCTGCATTTTAGTACCGGATCAGTAAGAAATTGCATTTTATCCATCAAACACAAATCAAAACTAAAAAACCGCATACAAATTGTACTTTTTTTTCTCAATTGCGGAATAATAAATCCCGAACAAATACATATAAAAAAAACTAATAGACAATTCCCAAATGATGCAATACAATGGAAATAACGGAGGGACAGATGCAGACTGTTTGCGGAATTGATCTGGGAACCCAGAGTTGTAAAATAATTGTATATGATTACGAAAAAAAAGCTATCGCAGCGCAGGCTTCGGCTCCGCTGGATATTATCGCCTCAAACGACGGCACAAGAGAGCAGAAGGCCGAGTGGTACGACGCAGTTATAAAAACTTGCTTTGACAAAATCGAAAGCAAGGTAAAGAAAACCATCACCGCAATCGGCGTTTCCGGGCAGCAACATGGGTTTGTCCCGCTGGATGCCAGGGGCAAACCTGTCTACAATGTCAAACTCTGGTGCGACACTTCCACAGCCCCGGAATGTGAGGAACTGACCAAGGCTGCCGGAAGCGAAAAAAAGCTTATCGACAAGGCCGGTCTTCCAATGCGCCCGGGCTACACTGCTCCAAAAGTTCTCTGGCTAAAAAACCACAAACCCAAGGCGTTTGAAAAACTGCGCCATGTTCTTCTTCCCCACAATTACATTAACTTCCTATTAACAGGTGAATATTGGGCGGAATACGGCGACGCATCGGGGACTGCCCTCTTTGATGTCCGCGAACGAAAATGGTCAAACCTTGTCTGCAAACACATTTCGCCGGATTTGGAAAAATGGCTTCCGCCTTTAACGGATTCTGATAAAACAGCAGGAAAGGTAAGCAAGGCGGCGGCGGAGCTTTACGGCATCAACGAGGGGACGATTGTCTCCTCCGGCGGCGGCGACAATATGATGAGCGCAATCGGAACCGGCACAGTGCGCGACGGTTTTCTTGCAATGAGTCTTGGAACTTCCGGCACGCTTTTTGGGTTTTCCAACAAGCCTGTCATTGACCCAACGGGAAATCTTGCCGCGTTCTGTTCATCTTCCGGCGGCTGGCTTCCGTTACTCTGCACAATGAACTGCACTGTTGCAAGCGAAGAATTCCGAAGCCTCCTTGGGCTTGATGTAAAAGCATTTGACGCAGAAGCCGCAAAAGCCCCAATCGGCGCGGACGGCATTGTTATCCTTCCATTCTTTAACGGGGAGCGCACGCCGAATCTCCCGAACGGAAGGGCAAGCGTAAACGGCATAACCGCCGCAAATTTCAAAAAAGAAAATCTCTCCCGCGCAGCGCTTGAGTCGGCAATCTTTGGGATGAGGATCGGGCTTGACGGCTTTATAAAACTTGGCTTTAAACCAAAAGAAATTCGTTTAACCGGTGGCGGTTCAAAAAGCCCGTTGTGGCAGAGCATTGCAGCTAACGTAATGAATGTTCCCGTGCGAATTCCCGTTGGCTCGGAAGCTGCTGCAATGGGCGGCGCAATTCAGGCGCTCTGGTGCAGGCAAAAAGACGAAGGCAAAAAAGCATCAATCGAAGAATTGACAGATCAGCATGTTGCGTTAGGCGACATGGTAAAGCCGGATAAAAAGAGCGTAACGCTTTACGACAAGGCTTATGAAGTTTATTCAAAGTATCTTGGGACTTTAAGCCCATTGTATGTATAAAAATTTCCAATAACAGATGTTTTTGGGAATATAAATAAATTATTTTTATGGAGGAAACCATGGCAGATTATTTCACAGGGGCAAAAGAATATTTCCCCGGAATCAAAAAAATCAAGTACGAAGGACCGCAGAGTAAAAATCCTTTGGCATTCAAGTACTACGACCCGGATAAAATCATCGGCGGTAAAAAGATGAAGGATCACCTTCGTTTTGCAATTGCCTACTGGCACAGTTTCTGCGGCGGCGGCGCAGATCCATTCGGCGCAGAAACCCTCATTTTCCCGTGGAACACCGAAGCAAAAGATCCAATGGACGCGGCGGACAAAAAAATGGACGGCGCCTTCGAATTCTTTACAAAAATCGGCGCGGAATTTTACGCATTCCATGACAGGGACATAGCCCCCGAAGGCGAAAATCCTGCCGAGAGCGAAAAAAATCTGAAGGTGTTAGTTGCAAAGGCAAAAAAACTGCAGGCGGAAACAGGGGTTAAACTCCTTTGGGGAACTGCAAATGTTTTCAGTAACCCGCGCTTTATGAACGGCGCTGCAACAAACCCCGAATTCGGCGTTGTCGCGCTTGCAGCAACTCAGGTAAAAGCCGCAATTGACGCAACCATAGAACTTGGCGGCGAAGGCTACACTTTCTGGGGCGGACGCGAAGGCTACATGAGCCTTTTGAACACAGACCTTAAAAGGGAAAAAGACAATCTTGCCCGCTTCCTTACAATGGCAAGGGATTATGCCCGCAAACAGGGTTTTAAAGGCGTGTTCTACATTGAACCAAAACCAATGGAACCGACAAAACACCAGTACGATTTTGACACAGAAACAGTTATCGGCTTTTTACGCAACTACGGTCTCGACAAAGATTTCCGCATGAACATCGAAGCAAACCACGCAGAACTTGCCGGCCACGATTTTATTCACGAGCTTGAAACAGCCGCAGTCTCCGGTTTTTTTGGCTCGGTCGATGCAAACCGCGGCGACAATATGAACGGCTGGGACACAGACCAGTTCCCGATAAGTTACTACGAAACAACGCTTGCAATGTACACAATCCTGAAGATCGGCGGCTTTACAACAGGCGGTCTTAACTTTGACTCAAAAATCCGCCGCAACTCAATAGATCCTGCAGACCTTTTTATTGCACACATCGGCGGGATGGATGCATTCGCAGTTGGGCTTCAGGCGGCGCAGCGTATTATCGACGACGGCGTTCTCCCCAATTTTGTAAAAGACCGTTATGCGTCATTTACGCAGGGCGACGGCGCGAAATTCTCCTCCGGCGATCTTACGCTTGAACAGCTTGCAAAAATCGGAACAGACGCAGGCTACGGCAGAACAGGCCTTACAAGCGGAAAGCAGGAATACCTTGAAAACGTGCTGAACAGCTATTTGCTTGGACTTTAAGCAAGAGAAAAGAGAAATCGCTCCTGCGGAGCGGAGAAAAAAGAAAAGTGATTCGCACAAAGACCCGCCGAACCAAAGGTTCGGCGGATTTTTGGTTCGAGGGCGAGGCGTTGTTTAGGGAATAGTTTTTGCTGCAAGTTCCTGTTTTAATATCCATAATACAAGACATAATGTGCATTTGGTAGAAAAAGTAAAGTAGGAATGGTAAAAAAGGTAAAGTAGATTTACCTGTGCAAGCTGCTATTTTTGCCCCAGCGCGTCAATCAGTGCGTTGCACACGATGTCGGCATCTTCTGCTGTCATGCCGGGGTAAAGCGGCAGTGTTAATTCGTGGGCGCAGATGTATTCGGCTTTGGGTGTTGAGTTTATCTTATCTTTATACGCGCTGAAACTCTGAATTGCGGGATAGTGAATGCTGGTTTGAACCCCGGCTTGTTTCATTGATTCTATTACTGCCGTTCTGTCTGTTGAGCCGGAGAGTAAAACAGGCATTATATGATAATTGGGTTTCCCCCGGGAGAAAAACCTGAAAGGGATCGAAACGGCAGGATTTCCGTCAAGCCTTTTGTAGTAATGTTCAACAAGCAATTTTCGTTTTTCATTCGCTTCCTGCAGTTTCTCAAGCTGGACAAGCCCAAGTGCGGAGCTGATCTCGTGTATGCGGTAATTCAAGCCGGGAGTTACCACATCGTAAGATGATGCGCGTCCAAGATAGCGGTCAAATGAAGGAACAGACATCCCGTGGGAACGCAGAAGCCTCATCTTTTCAAACAGCTCTGCATTGCGCGTAACAACCATGCCGCCTTCGCCTGTTGCAATGTTTTTATTTGCATAAAAACTAAAGGCGGCAGCATCGCCGAAAGTGCCGAGCGGCCTTCCTTTATAATCGGCTCCGGGAGTGTGGGCGCAGTCTTCAACTAACAGCAGATTGTGTTTTTTGCACAGGGCGCAGATACGATCCATATCGCAGGCATAACCCGCGTAGTGGACGATCATCACGGCTTTTGTCCTTGCAGTTATGCGCATTTCAATGTCATCAGGGTCCATAGACCAGTCTTCCATGGAAGTTATATCTGCAAGGACATTTTTCGCGCCTGCCAAAATCACTGTGTTTTGATCGGCAATAAAAGTCAGAGCGGGGGTGATTATTTCATCATCCCTGCAGACACCACAGGCAAGAAGCGCCATGTGTAAAGCGGCAGTTCCGTTTGATACGGCAAGGCTTTTTACACCATGCCCCAAAAGATCGCAGAATGCGGATTCGAAAGCAGAAGTTTTTTCGCTGATCGAAAGCCAGCCCGAATCAAGCACTTCTTTAACAGCCCGGTACTCTCTTTCGTCATAGTTTATTTCATGTAATTGAACGCGCCACATATATTTAAGATAATTTTATCATATAAAAATAAATTTGTTAAGAATGGCGCGCCACTTGGCAAAGATTCAAGTGTTTCATAAAAAAACCGCTCTATATGGCTTGATATTTTTAGTACCTTTTGATATATTGTATACATGAGTTTGAGCCTTGCCAGAACAGAACAAAAAAACCTTCTAACCCGCGCTTACAATCCGGTGGATTTTGTATTTATAGTCTTACCCCCCCCCCCCCCCCCCCCCTACTTCCATCCTTTCTATCTT